>Ga0302271_10002824_pt1 | contig 15295 bp, 14 predicted proteins | sample III_Bog_N1_1_FD_198767 | JGI IMG/M metagenome (GOLD analysis project Ga0302271, IMG submission 198767) | Peat permafrost microbial communities from Stordalen Mire near Abisko, Sweden - III_Bog_N1_1 | ecosystem: Environmental > Terrestrial > Soil > Wetlands > Peat | place: Sweden: Abisko... | reverse complement strand
TAGATCTCTTCGAAATCAAGGGAGCCCTGCATATCTAGATACACAATTCGTTGTGAGTTTTTAAGCTGTACTAAACTCAATTTCTTTGCCATCTCAGCGAATTCTTTATCTGTAGGGTCGATGATCAGATTGTTTCCTATGAAGCCCTACAAAGAAACGAATTTAAACATCTTCTTTTAGTCAAAACAACAAAATTAAACTAAATCATGATTCCTTACCGCTGCAACACTCGCAAACATATCGGATATCTAAATGCCAGCAAGACACAGCGTATAGCAAGCGATGTTCACAAGAAATGGAAATAGTGGTCCATTCGCTGAGATCACATCGAACGTTAAGGAAAGAGTACTTTTTGGATATTTTTTGACATCTACAATCTCTGAGAGAAGATCCAGTAATTCCCGACGAAGGACAATGTCAGAGTTCTTGTGTAAATAGAGAATATTGTTGTGTGTGTGTGTGATAGGTAGTTTAAAGATACATCATACTGGCTCAGCTGATGGAGATTTGTGGAGATAATTAATGACACCTTTGATCTCGCAGTCTTGCTGTGTTACTTTTGGTGCATGAAATGGGCCAATTCTGTTTCAAATGGGAAATTATTTTTGTAAATCAATGAGAGTTAGCTAGCATGTTGGTTTGTATTTTCCTCCCTCCCTTTTCTTCTATGTTTTACGCAGTGCATATGATTTGAGTATCTGCAGTTTGAAGACAGCATCTAGCGCTTGAGTTGCCCTGTTCGAGTCTTATATAATCTACAGGACAAAATATCAGCATGATGTTCTCAAGGATTTTCGTTATTATCATCTTTCAAATTTGCTTGTGGAACTCTCATCCCCTCCCTCTGGATCCATTTTCATTTTGAATACTTTGTCTGCGAAGATTCAACCCAGCAGCACGCTTATCAAGTTGATTTGTTGTTGTTGTCTTTGAAGGCACTTCTACTTCCATTTTTAAATTGGCTGTATTGTATTTTGAGAATATTTTGCAGAAAAAAGTGAAGGAATTGGATATTAACTTTGATATGAGAAAAAAATTAAGAACCCAAGATATTATTTTTGTTTATAATTAGCTTCTCCTTTTTGATGGGCACTAGGAGCATCCAAGAGAATAATTGTAAATAATGCATAAAAGCATCAGAAAATTGAACACGAAACACAACACGTAGGATGCATACCACTGCTAGTGTCAATGGATTATTCTGGAATAGGAAAAACTGGGCAATTTTTATATTTATCATTGTTATTTTTAATGTACACACGAGTATCCTCTTCATTGTTAATATGGCCGTTATTGGTATTATAATTATGATTTATTATCCCATCATTCGGTTGATTCTACTACTGAAGATACGCATGGTAGATTTCTGAATGCTGATCGAAGAATAATGTGCTGTCATTTGCTAATGATAAAAATTCGTCTGTCTGTATTCTCAGCTAGCTGTCAAACAAGTGAGAACCATCTAATTGCTATTAGTGCTATCCCATTTTAGGATCATTTACTACTTGCTGCTCTTGCGCTGAGAAACTTTATTCTTGTAACGAACCGCCATAATCTTGTAGCAACTCCGCAGGGTCGATGTATTGAACTAGATCTTTCAGAGGGATTTAATGTATTTTGTTCGTGATGATTTAGCTGAGAAATGGCTTGAGGATACCATATCCGAGTCGAACTATGAAATCAGGATCTGTGATGTACACTGCTGCTAGGGTGTTAGGGTAGTAGTCCATTAGGAGTCTTGTGGCTATTTTTAAAAACTCAATAAATGCGCCATTTAGTTATGTCCTGCGAAATCCCCTGCTGTCCCAGATCACAGTTATCTTGCTAGTCCCACTGGCTTTCGCTTTTTGTAATCCTATTTCCATGACATATTAGAAGAATTTAGTCGTAAGAGGGATTGTTTCTGTCAAAGGAATGTGATATTTGATCTGCACAACTAAGCAGGGATTTCCTTTTTTGTCTGTTCCAATCCAGCGAGCTTTCTTTGTCGCGATTTCAGAGCTAACCTCTGCTGCAGTGACTAAGTCTGGACGAGATTGAATGAACCAATTCACCCAATTCTACCACATTGTGTGAGCTTTTTAGACGCTTAACTCTCTTGCAAATAAAAATCTCACTAATCGCTCCTCGCTAGTTAGATACTCCTTCCAATCTCGAGAAGGATCGGTTAATTGACTAATCGCTTTGGTTGTAAGTGGATCAACTTTGGCTTGAAGCTACAGATCTTAAAGGAGAGAATACTCGACTGAAGTAAGCTCCTAGCCACCAACTTTGCGAGACATATTTGCACTTTCAATTAATAAAGAAAAAGAAGTGCAAAATATATTTGTATAATCTCTCCTTTTTTTACTTGATTTTGTTAATTACAATATTGATTTAGTGCTTTAGCTTACGTGAACCAACAATTCTCTGTACTTTATTCTTGCATAACAACTAAAGATAACCAAGTAACTAAATTATGTAAGGCGAAGTAGAATACTCGATGCAGGGTATTTTGCTTTAAAAACACTTGAAATTTAGTCATTTGCGAGCTTTACAACTACAAATTACACAATATGGTAAGGGCTTCACCAAAGAAGAGTACATGATAAAGTAATTTTTATTTGGTTTTAAAAGACATCTCAATTCTTTTCCAGGTCCAAATGCAAACAAGTTTGCTGACAAATTTGAAAATCATTTCTCTTCAAAGAAAAAAAAGGGATTGTAATAAAAAAAGAGAAGGGTTAAGAGGCCTATTAAGAAGACAAATGATGCTCTCGAAATCAAAATGATATGAATTTCGAGCTGTTTATTTTTATCTTTCATCTTAATATCATTATTTTTTTTTGCTTTTGATTCTCGAGTTGGTAGACCCACATTTCATGACATGGAACGATGCAAAAGAACTTACATAGCTGTGAAAAAGCATGGAGAGTGGGGAGTTATTTGATAGAACGAATTTATTTAACTAAGTGTGCCGAATTTATTGTTAAATAAAATCTCAATTGCGCGTGTGCGTGAGATTTAAAATTTCAAGTCATTCGAGAAATAAATAGCATTTTCTAATATACCAAACGGATACTAGAGGTTATTCTTGCCAAAAAGGCGAATTAATGTCCAATAAAATCATCAATAATATCTAACCTCTCCTGATTCTACTAGAAAGATATTCGATTTAGTTATCTAAGCTTTTTCAACTAGCGGATTTTATTGTTAGTTTTCGCAAATCTTGAGAAACAACAATTTGAAGCTAGTTTTTAGCCTTCTCGTCCTGTCATTTTGACAAAAGCTCTCACTATCTTCTCAGTTTTGTGTTATTTTCCTAGGAACTCTAGTCCCCTTCTACTCAAAAACTATGGATTTCTTATCCTTTTTGTCAAATACTATGCGCCAAACGCAGAGATATTCATATTTTCAAAACAAAAATAAGATTTTAAAAACCCAAATTCACAAGAGGAAATAACCTACAACAAGAGGAACACAGACTAAGACCAAACCATTCAAGAGAAAAATGCTTCAAGAAGAATAATTCGATGGAAGAGTTCAAAAAAAGATAAATAAGAAGATGATTTAAAGAGAGATAGAAAGAAAAAATTTTAACAAAAAAAGAGAAGGCGGGTGAGTGAGAAAGTGATAAATTTGGAGGCAGAGAATCCAACATAAACCCTTTAATTGCAAACAATTACCATGCTAATTGTTATGATTTGTGATCTGGGGAGAAAGCTAAGGGGAGCGCGAAAACGATTTAAAGCGTCCAAATATATTGATATGCAAGAAAGAGAAAGAGCAAGGAGGGGGGAGAAGAAAAGAAAAAGTTAAATAAAACAAAGTTAGAGAGGTTGCCTTGTTAGCTTAATAGAAAAAGTAGCAGTGTTGAATAATATAAGTGTCTGTGTGTGTGTGCTAAAATATGAAATCGAAGAAACTCCCTATTGTCATTAATCTCCTTCGTCTCCCTAACAATTCTTACTAGGTCATCGACAATGAATAAGGTAAAGAAAGAAGAACTACCATTAATAGGATATTTTAAAAACCTAAACTAGTTTATGCTTATTCTTTTTTGTCATTGATTTCTTACCTTAGATCCACCAACTCAGCAGCAATAGCCGTAGATTTCTAAGAAATCCTCTTCTAAACCATAGCCTTCAAAAAATGCACTGTAAATGCCTCCTGAATCATCAAGCACTCCTAATCAAGCATAACAAGGGAGTTTACTTGCAATTTAGTAAGCATCCCTAGCATAATTAGCACAAGCAACACCTATTGGAGGAAATAATACCTCATCTGCATCTTAATCGCAATAACAACAAATATCTTAGAATTAGCCTCAGCAAAACGCTTAGAATCAAGTGAACGGAACTGCACAAACCACTTAGAATGCTTCTTCTGCAGCACAACAACCCATAGGAAACACAATTCCATCGAATAACTCAAATACTTAAGGATAGTAGCAAGTGCCAATGCCAGGATAATAACCTCAAAAGGCAAATCCAACAATGTAAGGAACATTCTTAAAAGTATTGTTTCTTATTGGTTCATAAAGTACTTGTATTTCTCTTATTTTCCAGCATCCCGAACACAGCACCCCCTACAGTGATCATTCGAGGTTCTGAAAATACCAAGGACATCTTCCCTTACACTGGATACGCTCTGGATAGATAGTAGCAATAAAGCTCATAGCACCAGCAGCTACTCGGAGGTGAAGGTGGAAAAGACAAGCCACAGAAGAAATACTAAGTAGTCCTTCCTTCGTGCTCCCACTGGTAGATATGCGTTTTTTGCTGAAACACAATTGAATTTTTAAAATATCTAAAGAATTAATCTGTTATTTTACTTGTTGGTTTTTTACCAGTCAACTTTTTTGACTTATTTAGCGCTTCAATTAGTGGCTATAATGCTTACTCCTATTCTTTTTAATTGATCTAGGTTCGATATGGAGAAGATTCATTAAATCGAAAAGGAGAGTCTGCCTGAGTTCTTCTAAGGCAAACCATCGAAGACACCAGAGATATTTAAGAAATACAGAAATTTTATAATTTCTCTGTATCGAAATAATCCGAGAGTTTATTTGACGGCAACTGCTTGCAGAAGGAATCTTGCTGGAGATGTATGCGCGATCTTAAGAGTCCATGCGTTCTTGGAGCATTGGGGGATTATAAATTTCAATTGTGACCCGAAATTAACACCACAGTCGGTTTTGCTGTCGAAACCGTCTCTAGCGAATCAGGAGATGTATTAATATTCTAACAATGCAAGTAAAAACCAAGATAAAAAATTGAGAAATAAATGGAATTTGAGTTGTTTTTGATATTATTAGAGCGCATAGATCTACTGGATTAAGACAGAGACCTTTTCAATGAAGGCGGAGAAGGTGATCTAGCATTCAATTCGATTAAGATCCTTTCGAAGAACTAAAGGTATGAAATTATTGGGAAATGATGATTTTAAGAAAATGATTGAAACAATAAATAAAAAGGATTTCTGATTTTCTAACTTTGAACTCATTAAAATTAGACCGATTTGTGATTTCTGTGGTGTAATCTGCGGAATCGTATGGTTTCAGTAAAAAGCCATTGCTGAATCACCCAATTCTCTATCGATGACCCTTTGCATAAAATGCTACACTGAAGGCAATTATCCAGCGTTTCTCAGTGACAAAGATTTTGAGAAAATGGATTTAATCAACAAAATATCCTCCAGCGATGCAGGCAAACTTGCTGCGACGAAGAAGCCCTGGACAGCTGAAGAAACTCATAGATTATTGGAGAAAATCGAAGAGCATAAAGACAAATGGGATGAGATTTTGAAAGCCATGCCAGGTCGCAGCAGAGAAGAGATCATTTTGCATTTCCTGCGTCTACCACTGAGAAACATTTCGCAAGTGCGTTTATTCGAGAATGAAGAAGAAGGAGCTACGGAGAAGTTTGCGTATGAGCAAGTCGCTGAAGATGAACCTACTGTGTTCTCAGACTTCTCGAATCCGCTGATGCAGCATGTAAACATGAAGAGATAATCGGAGGGGGGAGTTTTAAATGTGGAAAAAGGGATTTGTGTACGCGTGCTAAGTTGAGAGAACAGGGCAGTAATGTTTAATTATTTTGTTGTTGTTAAGATTGCAATATTCAAGAGTCTGCTTGATAAGTCTCGTCAAAGGAAAGAGAGTGTGAAAGCTGTTCGCAAGGAATTCAACCAAAGCAAAGAAGAAGAAGAAGAAGAAGTTGAATAATAATAAGTGAAATCAGAAGAAGAATAAAAGCAAAATGAAGAGGATGTCGCAATGGAAGTAGAGCAGCAACCACTCTAATAGCAATAGTAATTGAAAGCTGAATCGAATATTGCTGATAGCAACGCTTAGCCGGAAGCTAACGGCGAAATACAAGAAATTGAGTCAGAAACGATTCTCCGCGCTAAATCGCTGTAGGACAGAGAAGAAACGAAAATCAAGAAGCTCGTGCAAACCCTCATCAGCTGCTAACTCAGCAAGCTAGAGAATAAACTGAATTATCTAGAGGAATATGAGAAACTCATTTGGTACGAGCGCAACTAGCTAGAAGTCACGCAGACGAACTATATCGCAGAGACAGTAGCGCTGGCATATCGTAGGAATTATCTCAACAGCTAATTTAATCACAATCAGCATGCAGTGAATAATCTTCAAGTAAATCAACAAGCATAACAGTAATCATAGCAGCAGCAGCAGCAACAACCGTAATAAGCTGTGAACCCTCCTTACATAGCAGCAGCTGCAGCAACAGCAACAGCTGAGAACAATCAACTACCCTACAACAACAGTAATAATGTTCATAATATTGCCCCATAGCAAATCGAATCTTAATAGTAATTGTTGAGTAAGAATTCCCCTGCAGGAACATTCAATCCAGTGCCTTAATCACCTTTAATCTAATCACAAACACAGCAAGTTAATCCTACTTACATTCAACAGCAACAGCAGCAGCAGCAGCCTATAAATCCATCTTATTAGCAATATCCTTAATCTTAAGCTTACTCTTAATCACAATCTCCTAACTCTCAACCGATTGTTTAATAATAATCATAACCTACAAATCTCTCACTATCTCAGTAACACGGAGTCAATCCACAGCAACAGCATTCTTCTTAAAAAATCGTATCTTAACAGAATTATTACCAACAATAAACTGGTTTCTATGCTGGTCAGCAGAATGTACAATAACCTGTATAATAACTGCTGTAACAGTATAATGCTAACGGTGAAGAAGCAAATTACAACAAGAATAGCATTAATGGTAATGATACTAATCAAGCTGTTGCTGTTGCAGATGGAATTCCTTCATAAAATGCAGACAAATCAGATCATTTCATGCAATCTCAAGAAGATCAAATTGGATTCAAACAACAAGAATATCCTGTCCACTAGCAGACTTATCAACAAGACTAGCAAGGAACGTAATGATAGATATATCACGAGAATAAGGATAAACAAAACTAAGAAATAATTATTGCTCTTATTTTTATGAATTTTACATATGAACATAAATTCATATCATGCATGCCATTTGTGGGTATTAAGATATATTTTTCAAAGAAAAAAAACAGTAGAACGAATTACTTGAAATCAATAAATTTAATTTGTTGGAGCGGTATTTGAAGGTAAATTCAAAGATAAAGAATCATTCAATATAAGAAAGGATCTTAATTTCTTTCTCATCAGCTCGGAGTTGTCAGTTTCAAAGATTTCAAAGAGAAAAACAAATTATTATTATAAATTAAGCTTCTTTTTTGAATTGATTTTGTTTTTTCATCTTGTTTTTGATAGTCTTTGGAGGATTTAAAAGAAATAAAACAAAAAACAGTTCCATCCCAGCAGGGGTAATAAAAGTAAAAAAAAAACGAGAGAAGAAGAAAGGATAAGAAATATAAATAAAGAAAGTTTGATTTTTGTTTGATTTCCTTTTTAAGCTTTAAACACCAAACAGCACATAATAAGCCACTAACAAAGTAAGAACCCTTGCGATTAAAGTTTGACTTATCCATTGGGATTGTATTACACTGTGTGTATGTGAGTGAATGTTTCAGAATATTTAAAAAATCATTATTGTTTTGTTTATCTAGAGATCTGAAATCGATACGAATGGCATCAGGATTCCCCAAACTCCCAGGATTCGCTCCAACATAACCTATTGAGGTAGATTCATATGCTTTCATGGAGTGTTTTAGTTTCATCGGGTTTCTTCTTATCATTACTGACATTCTTTTGTGTTTGTATTCTAAAGCAAAACAATTTCAAGAGGGTCAGTGCATCAAAGCAAGAATACAACAGAGACTACCTTAGTGTAACAATCATTCTATCTTTTAAAAACAATATTTCATCCCTGATCTTTGCTTTCTCTTCCAGAAAAACATCCCTCCTTAGACATACCCCTTGCCTAGAGCGGTACCTAGAGAACCACCTACTTAGAAGGGCATGTTCAATCCTAATTACATGTCTACCACTCATGACACATATCGTCCAGTTAATGTCCCAAATGATGTCACTGAGTTGTATCAACCATCGTACGTCAAAATGGACAGACAGGTAAAATTCTTAGGATAGTCAGCGGAAGTTGCCAAAAATATAAACAATTAATTTGTTAATTTTTTGTAATTTGTGTGATGTAGGTTTTGAGGTTTAACGCATACTTCAAGGAGAGTTGTGTTGAGAGTGGACTAGAATCATATCGTGTGAGAAAAATCGTGGTTTATTTCTATTTGGATGATAATTCCATTGAGATATCGGAACCAAGATAGATGAACTCTGGAATTCCTTAAGGATCGTTCTTAAAGCGTCAAAAAGTGCTCAGAGCTGATGGAAGTGGCATCTATCTTACGATTTATGATTTCCAAATCGGCGCGGATATTGAATTCTTTGGGAAAGTCTTCCATGTGTATGATTGCGATATCTACACTAGAGAATTCTATGAGAATCTTGGTATTCCTTAAGGAGCACCAGAACAAGCAGAAAGCGATAATTGGGCCAAAAAGACTCTAACCAAATACGTCCCTGTGAAGGATTATACCATCAAGGATTATATGGAACATAAATTAGGTAAATTAAAACAGGGGGATTCAATGACTATGGCTTTATGGCCTGGTTTTTTAACTTAGGTGGTGGACGAGTACCATCTCAGAAACAATTCCTTGAGAATGATAGAAAGGTCTTGAAATTCTATGTTTTCTCGGATATCCCTTATATTCTCCACTATTACCTTGCTGATGATACTTTGGAGATCAGAGAAATCAACTTTCAAAACAGCGGCAGAGACCCATTCCCACTGATGCTTCGTCGTTAGAAGCTGCCTAAGAAATTCGCACTTAATCAACCAGGACAGACATATGCAGAAAATTTCACTAAACCTACTGATATCAAGTTTAACGAGGAGCTGGATGTTTTTGGCAGAAAGTTCAAGATTAATGGCTGTGATATCTACACTCAGAAGTTTTATGCAGATAAATTCGGAATCGATTTCCCTCTTGGACATGATTACGAGCAGCAATACAGAGATCTAGTCTGTAAGAGAACTTTTTGAGAAATATTATCAGTTTATTTTTTAATTTCTGTTTGAAAATTCTTTAGAGAGAGAGATCCCACCCTACAATGGATTCGGAGATGAAGAAGATTCCCTTGGGTATGTATACAGGTTGATCCCCAAGCCTCCTAAGAAAGATTTCTTCAAGTGGGTTGATAACTAGGTGAATCTGCGTTTCGTCGCTAAGTTCAACACAACAAAGCCAGAAGATGTTGACAGGTATTATTAGTCATCTGCATCCTTTAATATCTGAAAATAATCTTTTATTTACATAATCTTAGACGTTTCATCATTACATACTTCTTAAACGACGACTCTTTGATGATCTATGAGCCTTCCGTACGCAATTCCGGTAAGACATTGCCTCTTTTAGGGCTCTCAAATTTAGAAAAATTTGACTTGTTTCTTTTCTGTTTAATATTCAGGTATCCCTGATGGCAAATTCTTGGAAAAAAGAAAATACAAGAATGATCAGAACAACAATGAATTCTTCCTGCCAACTGACATCATAGTTGATTAAGACATCACTATCAATGGGTATTCCTTCCATATTCTCGAATGTGATGACTACACTAAGAAATGGTTCGCCAATAAGATCGTTTCTTGAGAGTATCCACCTCTAAAAATTACAAAAACCAAAGACTAGCTAGCAAAAGCAAAGAAGAGCACCACACGTTACGTCTACTTCTTCATTTATTCTTTCTATTGTTATGTCCGTATTTTTTTAAGAAATCCAAAAATTTTAAGATTTTTATTCAAAACACAAAAGGATCTTTTAAGGAGATAATATTAGCAATTTAATTACATGCTGTACAATATATAAACTGACCGTTTTCTTCTTCTTATTCTTCTACTGCTGCTGATTAGCTATTTTTCGATGATCTTTTAGAAAGAATTACCACAATCAAAGAGATTTCAAATGAAGAAAAAAAAAGTTAAAAAATCAAATTAAATATCCCATCATTTATTTTAAGATTGAATTTCTGGCAGCATAATAGCAAACTAACAAACAAAAAACAGTGGCTTCAAGCACAAGATATATCTATGACCACTGTCACCCCCTCATAAAAAGAACTAGAGTAAGTAGAAACACAGGTAAAACTTTAAGGATAAGATCCATAACTAACTGCAAATCAGCAATAAGGAACAACAGTACAGGAAAACCATAATAAAGATACGACCACATAAATTTTGAATTCTTCGCAAACGAAACTTGAAACAAAGCAGTAGACAACTGGTAATAATAAGTAAGATAAACGAAATGGAAAAGGAAAGGGATTTAATCATGGAAATAGTAGAGGTTACAAGAATATTCCAAGAGGAGAGTAATATGGAGGTTTTCCATAAGGAGATATGCAGACATAATAATAATCAAATGGAGATAATACTGAAGCAATAATTTTAGGACAGACGCAAAGCGATCCGAATAAAGCATATGCAAATGATTAAAGTCAAAGCAACCTAAATAATGTAGATAATAGTTATTACATCAATAATAATGGCAGATATCCTCAATTTGTTAATGATAATAATTACCTGTAAAATCAAATAAATCAGCAGTATCAAACTTATTGGAATAATAATAATAACAATAACATTAATAGTGGATAACAAATATTGTATCCTACAAATGGCTAAGCCATTAATAACATAAATAGAGTGAATAATAATAAAGAACAAGACAATAATAATTTCAACATTTCTAATAACAACAACACAACATCATTTATTCCAGTAAATAATGACGGATAGACTCAAGCCGGGTAGTTTAGATCGAGACATAGTTTTATGAAGAATCCTAAGTCTCTTATTGACCTCAAAAAAACTAAAATGTGCATCAATTTTACTGTAAACTCAAACATACATTGAATAATACTCAATAGCTGACCACAATTCATTATTTATTCCCTGTTCTTTGCTTTTCTTCTGTTCCAGTCAGGTAGCTGCTTGAAAGGTGACCTGTGCTCATTTGCTCACAGCGAATCTGAACTGAAGCAAAAGCCAGATCTTAACAAGACCAAGCTCTGCTAGGAGTTTGAACACACTGGAAAATGCTCAAACATCAACTGTGTATTCGCTCATGGTGTCAAGGAACTGCGCCACACTGATGATTTCTACAAGACATCGCTATGCTTCAACTTCTCCAAAGGTATTCAAATATCATTTTTCAATATTATTTGAATAAAGTTTTTTTTTCCCCCTCTTTTTTTCCAATAGATGGCAAATGTGAAAGTGGGGACTAATGCAGATATGCACATGGAGAAGCAGAGCTAAAGAAGAGGTATTATATTTACAAGTTTCTTGTTGATTTTGTTGGAAAATTGGAATATTTATTTTGGGAATTTAAGATAAGAGAATAAACAAAACCATTTAAAATCTCTTTGAATTTCTTATTTTCTAAAACTACAGAACGTACATAAATGATCCTTCTAGTAAGCTCTTCCGCAAGAAAACTCACCTCAAGTAAGCTTAAAAAACTAGACAAAATATATTTCTATTTGTTTGGCTGTTGATATCATTAGACATTGATAATCCTCCCCCGTTTTCCATTTCGGTGAGAATAACTCTACTTTTTTTATTTATTCTTTCATCAAGTAGTTTGCATGGCAATAATTACAATGACAACAATATCGCATAACTCTTGAATTAGATGGGAGCTTCCAATTTAGATCAAAACGTAACATAAATTTTTTTACCAAAATTATAACTTTTTATCATAATAACTTTTTAAGAATATTTCTAATATCTCAATTCTGCCGTTTATTCTTTTTCTTCTTCTCAACCACAGCAAATTCACTAGATAATTATGCTTCAGAGCTACAACTTACAACTCCAATTGAACTAACAACAATATATTTTACTCTAATAATAATTCTATCAGCATTCTTAGCCATAATAGTTCTCACAAGGATCAGGATTAGAATAGGTGAAACCTTAGTATAACCAATAGCCTTTAGTCCATTAGCAATAAATTCCTTAATAATTATCATAGCCATTAAATCCCTAGACACAGGAAAATTTACAGCCACCTACGAGCTGAAAAATTGCTATTTTTATCTTTCAATAGTGGTTTTTCCTTATCTTTTCTTCTTCTTTTCTTTAGCTGTTTTATGTACATGTTTTAATCTATTATGATGTCAACTAAGAGGTTAGTGTATTTCAGAGTCTATCTAGTTTTTAAACATAATTAGTTTTTTTCAAAATAAATACTTGAAAAGTATATATTCTTCTTTTCTTTTCCCACAAATGAATCATGAAAAATAGATGATATTTGAGAGTTCACAAGATCAATTCGCATATAGAAAAAAAACAAAATGTAATATTAGTCAGCACAAAAAGTCAAAATAAGCCGCTACTGTTGTTGTTGGTCCTTCAACTTCAGAGATCTCTAACGAAATTATCGTTCTCGAAGTACCCTTCAACAGTCTTCCCATCTGGACTGCAATAAAGTCCTCTGCCGTTCATTCTGTCTTCTTCCCAATCTCCTTTGTAGTAGGATTTGTCTTACCAAGTGTAGATTCCTTTGCCTTGTCTGAGACCGTTCACAAAGTAGCCTTCATAAGCATCGCTGTTTGCAAAAGAATAAGTGCCTTTTCCATTTTTTCTGCCTTCCAGCCATTCTCCGTCATAGCGATCACCAGTAGCCATTTCAAGAGTTCCAAGGCCTTCTTTCTTATCGGCTCGCCATTCTCCATCGTAAATATCTCCGTTGGCATACTAATACACTCCAGGTCCATTTCGCTCACCATCGATGAATTATCCTTGATAGACATCTCCATTAGAGAATTAAAATGTACCAATTCCATTTTTATCATCGCGGCTCCATTCTCCGTCGTAGCGAGAACCATCGACGTATGTGTAGACTCCATGGCCTGCTTTTTATCCATCTTAGAATTCACCTTCGTATTTATCTCTGTTTTAGCAGATCATCATACCAAATCCATGGACTTTATCATTCACCCATTCGCCTTCATATTCTGCACCGGAAGAGTAGAAGAGAATTCCTTTGCCGTTTTTAGCATTGCTTAGCCATTAGCCTTCGTATCTATCTCCATACATAAAGTAATAGATACCTTCACCTGATTTCTCGCCTTGAACCCAGTCACCTAAAAAAGAAATAATTTACAATTTGTTTAATCAAAATTGATTTATGTCACGAAGCTTAATAAAGATTCTTTCCTCAAACACAAAGAGACTTTTCCCAATTATTTTTATCGTCTTAAATTAATAAAAATTTTATTTATTCTTTCTATTCTTCACAAAAAAATCTAATATTTTTACCTTCATATCGCTCACCGGAAGAAAGATAAGTGTAGACACCTTGTCCGTGCTTTTTATCGTTTAGCCATTGACCTTGATAGCGATTTCCATTTGCGTAGATGTATGAACCTTCACCTTCTTTGCGGCCTTAACGGAGCTGTCCCTCGAATCTCTCGCCGGATGAGAAAATGTAGCTGCCTTGTCCGTTGAATAGATCATCTGTCCATTGGCCGATGTAGACGTCGTTATTGGAATAATAGTAGATTCCTTGACCATGACGGAGATCACCTTGAAGTTGTCCTTCGTATTTTGATCCATCTGAATAATCCTTGACTTGACGGTTAGGAACTGAAGCACGAATATTTGCAAGGTATTGCTGGACTATTTACTCCCTCTCAGCGAGAATCTTCCTGGCCTCTTCTTCGATGTTGACTTCTTTTCTGTGCTCTACTGGGATTGAGCTCTGATTCACAACTAAAGGGCGACTCTCTCTAGCAGCAGATTAAACTAGTGTGCGATTAGCCTGAAGAATTTACTGTTGTTGCTGTTGTAACTGCTACTACTAGACAGGCACTGCGGTTTATTGAGAGTAAACAAGCTACTGTGTATTTTAGATCTGAACAGGCTAAGCCTAATACTACTGCTGTTACTGCTAGAAGGAGTAGGAATTCGGTTGGACTTATTGTCTGACTTGTTGAGTTTATTAATATTGACTCATTTTTAGTTAGTTTATTTTTTGGTTATTTTTTAAGAAATGAACTCTTTTTTAATAAAATCAAAATGAACAAATCTTTGTTTGTCTCTCTAATATGAATTGCTTTTTTTTGTTTCCGTTTGAAAGAAACAAGAAAATTAACAATATTTCTTATTTTGATTTGTCAAATAAGATGGGAAGATTTAGACAATTATTAAAAATAGAAAGGATTTTTTTCTAAATTACTTAATTTTTTGGGATATTTTACTTGTATATTTCCTCAAGAAAAGTACAATCATAACGAATCTTTTTCATAGAAAATTTTTTTTCCCCAAAAATTTATTAAATTTTATTGCTTTTTCTTCTGTTGTCACAAATATTTTTTTCTAAAAATTGGGTATTAAATGGGAAATAAAGAAGATACATGAAAATTCTTTTATGATTTCAAGCAGTGAAACAATAACATAAATGGATAATGTGTGTGAGCATGTGTCAGTGAGAAATATTGTTGATTCATCTTTTGAAAGGAAACAACTCGCAAGATTAGTATGTATTTTCACTTACTAAAAATGAATAAAAATAATATAAAAATCATATTCATGTTAAAAGGGAACTAAAATAATACGACAATCGTATTCATGTAATGTAATTAAATCAAGAGAAATGGATAATTAATGAGCAAATAAAGCATCTTCCCTTCCCCTCTCTTTCTCCCTATTTTAATAATAATGTTTTTCCCTGAATTTGGTATTTTTTCGAAATAGTTCCCCTCCCTTTTCTTTTTTTTCGAATAAATTTATTTAGGGGGCTGGGGGTG
>Ga0302271_10002823_pt1 | contig 15300 bp, 11 predicted proteins | sample III_Bog_N1_1_FD_198767 | JGI IMG/M metagenome (GOLD analysis project Ga0302271, IMG submission 198767) | Peat permafrost microbial communities from Stordalen Mire near Abisko, Sweden - III_Bog_N1_1 | ecosystem: Environmental > Terrestrial > Soil > Wetlands > Peat | place: Sweden: Abisko... | reverse complement strand
TCAAGACCACCTATTCCTGCTCCTGCCGTACATTCACACATAAAATCAAAATCATAAGTATCGAGAGGCTTGGAGAATAGCCTTATTGGGTAATGATTCACGGTTGATTCAGGAAACAGGGACTGAATACCTGAGATCAGTGGCATTGCCACTCCTCCTGCTACCATAGCAGATAAAAATTTTCTTCTGTTCTGGATCATTTCATTGTATTTAAATATTTCTGAAAACAGTGGACATCCTCAAATCTAGCAAAAAACTGACAATTGGAAATCCAGCATACTACTTATAATCTTCCCAGTAGTCAGGTTTTGTAGTTGTTCCCCTAACCGTGCAATCAGCACAACCTTTGATATAGGTCAGAATTTTGTATGGTGGAGGAGGTGATGGAACATCAATAATTACCCATGCAGAAACACCCAGATCGGGAATTGGTACAAAATAGTTAACACGTGCATGTTCACAGTTAGTATATAAATCAGGCATACCTCTGAATTGATCATTAACAAAAATCCTCTTTGATTTAACTGCTGAAACACTGAAATAACCTAAAACATTTTCATCAGGTTTATCAACACATGAAATATTGCTGGGAATCGAGGACGGAATAATATCATAAAGACTGCCAACATTTTCGATAACATTCTGAAGTTTATCCCAATAAATAAATTCATCTTCAGTAAGTGAGTATTGATTCACCAGTATACTATATCTGACTTTAAGCCGGTCGGAGGCATTTGTAACATAATTTACCGGTTGTCTTATAATTGTACCTTCAGACAAACCAGATGTGCTCTTAATATTAATTTTATCGGAGTTATTTGTTACCCAGCATTTATTGTTGGGTACATTATATGGTATCCCGAATTCCCAGGTCTCTGTGTACTCCCAGCGATAGAGCTTGCATATGTTTTCCTTATCGATGGTATTTAAGAAAATCTGACAACCCTCCCCTGAAGGCCATCCATCATCAGCTCTGGTCAGCACAACTTTTTCATAATAAACAGTATCAATCGGAGGCACGGGTTTCATAAGTACCGGGAATGATTGATAACTAAGGTAATTACGTGATGAACTGGTTTTAATGTGCAGTGTATAGGTTCTGCCGACAACACCATGGAAGGAGGGATTTGTGACATAGATCCCTCCTGGTGTTTCGCTTAAACTATAAAAGCTGCCTAAATCATCAGAGAGGGTCACAATACATCCAGTTAGCGGGGTGGCTGAATTTCTTCCTCCCAGAGGCATTGAAGTGGAAAGTTTTATTGTATTTGGGCCAGACTGGTCCGTTACAAGTCCCTCAACCACCAGAATATCAGGGTCTTCACTAGTTACAGGAACGAACATTTTGATGCAACTTTCAGAAAGTACCAATATAATCAAAACAGAAACAAACGGTAAAAATCCTGAAGACCAATATTTTAAAAATAATTGGCTGATTGAATCCCCTTGTCCAAAATTAACATTCATATGGTATATTTTAAAACCATGTCGATTTTAGATGAATAAAAAGTTATTTTCAGTTGACTTGCAGAAAAAAGATTTCAGATACTGACACTCAGCTACTCTGTTACCTTTTTACCTTAATGATCTTTTTTATTGAATACATTTTGCCTTCCGGAGTAATGCCCTGAATATTAACTTCAAAATCTGAAGCAATATCCGATGTCCAGAACTCAACCCTGGCCTTACCATCTTTGCCAGGCTTTAGTGAAGGATTCCAATAAAGTGTGTTTCTGAAATCCGGAATCCGGCTCTTTTTCATTTCTGCAGATGAATAATCGGGCGATACAAACGATCCTGTCTGATCTATTGCTTTATAATGCAACCTGATAGCATAATCGGGCAGAAGAGCATTACTGAAGTCTGCCGCTTTTGTAATAACATTAACAATTCCAATGAAAAGGAAGTCTCCAATATAATATTTGCCTCTGACAACATCTATTCTTTCAATAATCTCAGGATCAAGAGCAGCTATTAATGAAGGATCTTTTACCATTACCCCGTCTATAAACAGTCCCGGAGGTGTTTCGTAAACTTTGTTGTTCTCAGGATTTGCAACAGTTATCTCATAACCCGATTTTTTACTCTTCAGAAAGACACCGACTAAAAGTTCAAAGAATACTTCCTGCATAACAGGCAGTACAATGTAGTCTTTCATGATCAGCTCCTGATCAGGTTTTCCATAGAATCTTTTAATATCGGGAAGTGCTATAACCGGACTAACGGGGTTTCCAATATAAGAAGTCCCATAAATTTTTCTCACCTGATGATTTACACTCCATGTTGAAATATAGTCAGGAATCTGATTATTGACAGAATCAACAGATATCTCAGGCCTTAAATACTGATCCGAAAAAGGTGATTCAATATTAAGAGATTGATTTTTAGTCACTACATCGGGTTGGATAATTAAATCTTTTACCTTTTCATCGATATGAACTTTAAAACTAAATCTCCCCTCCCGATCTGCTTTTGCATATTGAAAAACAGCTGTTTTTCCCGGAGATGAACAGATAATATATTTAACTGAATCTTCGGAACTCTTACCAGAAGTTAGAAGTTTACCCGAAAGATAATTATATTCACTTTCCATCTGGTATCTAAAAACAGGTGGTTTATCTGATAAAATAACATTCCAGTTAATCCAGTTACCTTTCACAGTCTGAAGAAGACTGTCTGTCAATTCAGGAGCTAGCTCGCTAACTTTTCTGTTTTTAAAAGCACTCCCGGGCATATAACCAAATTCTGTCCCAAATATCATATAATCAGCAATGTCCATGACATTTTGGTTAATTGTTTCCGGTGCAACTGATATGCTGATATTGGGGGAATTAAGAGAAGTTATTCCTTTTCCAAACTCCAGATCGAGCGATATTTTCTTTCTGAGTACTGAACTGTCGACAGAATGTAGAGAGATATCGGTATTTACTCTATCGGGAGTATAAATATATCTTTCACCGACAGGCAGTCCTTTAAGATTAAAAACTGTAATGCTGTTTACTCCTGAAGACAACTGACTTTTTGGAACAGATATTTTTGTAAATTCTCCGGATATCCTCTCAGTACTTATCATGTTAATAATTCCATGAGTCTGGATAAACAAATAAAACTGATTGCTATTTTCAGAGCGGAATTTTTCATCTGCTGAAACTATGATTTCCAGAAAATCCTTTTTAAGGTTGTCTGCCTTAAGAGTGACTCCTGTATTTTGAAATTCCTGATTAATTTTAGTGTCTATACCTTGATTAATTATTTTGTCTGAATTTATATTTCTTTTAAATGACTTATTGCTGAAAGCATTATAAATATGGACAACCTTTGTAAAACAATTATACGGAAGAAAATTCTTCATCCAGTTCGTATATGCTCTTATAGTGTAGGTTCCCGTACTCAATGTGTCGGGAAGTGCAATTTGTCCGGGACCAAAACCTCCATCAAGCCATATCTTTTTCTGTACGATAGGGCGGTTTTCAGGATTAAGCAATTCAAAATAAGCAATTTTACTTCCTGATGAAGGTTTAAAACTTTGTCTGTCAAGTAAATAAATATTAAACCACATATCTTCTCCTGAAATATAATCTTCCCTGTCTGAGTGAATAAATATTTCTTCCCGCGGTACCGTTTTACAAAATCTTAAGAATTTTTCACTGAGATTATCCCTGAAATTAGCAGGAGTCTGTCCATAAACACCTTGTAAAAACAGGAAATGAATCAGAATTAGAACCGTTGTTAATATTTTTTTTACCATTTAGAATGCTTTCATCGATATCCGTTATTTACCACTTTCCCAGTAGTCAGGCTTAATTTTCGTGCCTCTGACTGTACAATCATAACAAGCCTTGATACGTGTAGTCACCCTGTATCCTGGCGGTGGCAGAGGGTTATTAATTATTACCCAGACACTCGAATTCAGATATTGAATTGGGTTACTACCTCTTATTGTATCGGCGATGCACGTTTGATCAGTATACTGCGTGCGTACACCTGCAAAACGATCTTTTATAAAAATTCTTGAAGATGATTTAGCTGATACGCTGAAATAACCAAGTACTTTTTGATTGGGATCATCAACACAATAAATATTGCTGGGAATAGCTGAGGGTATTATATCATAAAGGCCACCTACCTGTTGAGAAATATTCTGAAGTTTATCCCAGTAGATATATTCATCCTCATTCAATGAGTACTGATTCACCAATATGCTGTATTTTTCTCTCAACCTATCAGTCTGGTTTGTAATTAAAATCAAAGGGAACCTGCTGATTCTGTCTTCACCAATGAAAGAAGTGCTTTTAATATTAATTACATCGGAATTATTTGAAATCCAGCATACGTTGTTAGGAACTGTATAAGGAAGGTGGAACTCCCAAGTCTCGGAGTATTCCCATCTGTAGAACTTACAGTTGTTTTCCGGATCATGGGTATCTACAAAGATCTTACAACCCTCCTGACCAGCTGAGGCTCCATTACTCTCTGAAAAAACAACTTTTTCATAATAAACGCTGTCGATTGGAGGAACAGGTTTCAATTCCATCGCATATGATTCAAAATTCTGACTATTACCAAGGTTTGTAGTTATGTGCAAAGTATAAAACCTGCCGATTATGCCCTGAAATTTTGCCGGGTTCGAAATATAAGTTCCCGGAGTTGTTTCAGTGAAAATGAAAGACTGACCCGAATCATCGGTTACAGATACATTACATCCTGATACAGGAAGTGGTGCGGTAGTCAATCCAAGATGGTTAGGTCGTGTTAGTTTTATGATATTAGCCTGTGGACTATCTGTTATCAGGCCTTCAACGACAAGTAAATCCCTATCCTCAGTGGTATGCGGAATAAACTGAGTTATGCAACTGCTAACGAGAAGTAAAATTGATAATAATATTATTTGCCTGGGATGATTCATTTTTCTTTAGAAATCAAAGCTAAAAGTGACTGATGGAATTGCCCTTCCAAAAACTGACAATCTGTAACCGTTTACGGTTTGTCCCTCTTTTTTGAAATAAATTGAGTAAACATTCTGTCTGCCCAGAACATTGTAAATAGAAAATGTCCAGTTCGGATGGGCAATCCTGTGTGATCTCAGATTCCCGCTTACTTTCAGAGAAAGATCCAGCCTTGAATAATCAGGAATTCTGTATTCATTCCTGTCGGAGTATGTTACAAGCAGTTTATCTACCACACTATATGTAGCAATCGGATATGTTATCGGACGCCCGGTGCTCCATGTATAGTTTGATGATAGACTGATACGACGTGAGAAGATATAATTAAAAGTTACTACCAGGTCATTTGGCTTATCAAAATTAGCAGGAAACCATTTTCCTGAGTTGATAATTTCCTCACTGAAAGACCCGATGCTTTTAATAAAGGTTCTGGAATAAGTATAGCCAATACTATACCGGATTTTCCCTTCAGTTTTTTTCAGAACCAGTTCCAGCCCATATGCTTTACCCTTGACATTTACATAATCTTTTTCAATGTTTTCATCCATTACCAGGGTTGTCCCTCCTTTAAAATCGACCATATTCCTTATACTCTTATAATATATTTCAGCGGATGCTTCAAAATTGTTTCTAAAGAGCATTTCATAAAATCCCAGTGCAACCTGATCCCCTATCTGAGGTTTAAGGTAATAATCACAAAGCTTCCAGGTATCTGTTGGAGCAATGGAAGTCGAATTTGAAAGAAGATGCATGTATTGCCTCGTCCTGTTATAATTGATTTTAAAGGAATTCTTGTCAGATATTCTGAAATTTAATGAGACTCTGAATTCAGGTCCCCCATATTTGCTTGTTACCTCACCGGATTTGTAATGAAGTGTATCTGTAATGGTCGACAGGCTCCTTGAAAACTCTGGGTTGTAGAGCATAACAGTTTGAGGTCCCAATGAGTAATATGTTGACATTCTTATTCCGGCATTAACCGAGAGAAAATCTGTAAGAAGGAATTTGTCGTCAATGTACAAAGCTCCCTCCCAGGCACGTTCTTTTTCGATAGTGTGTGGTATCACAAGTGATGAATCATTGTAAGGGAGATAGCTTCCCGGAGTTACCGAATATTTGTTAACGTCGAGACCAAAATTAATCTCATTCCTACCAAGGAACCAGTTAAAATCAGCTTTAAATCCGGTACTGTTTATTTTGTGAGAAAGTAAAAATGCCTCAGTTGGAATATCCTGACTCGAAATATCGTATTTATAAGTACTGCTATTCAAAGAAAGTGAGGAAAAGAACCTGCTGCTGAAGAAATGACGCCACTTTAAAGCAAGAATATTATTGTCATAGTTGTAGACTGTATCAGAGTTGAACCGGAAAGAGTCGTGACTGGTATATGCAGACAGGTCAATTTTATTATTCTTGTTTAAATCGTATGTTATCTTGCCATTTAAGTCGTAAAATGAAGCCCTGCTGTTATGGAGAGCGGGGTCCTTGATCAAATTGAAAATCCAGTTTGAATAAGTAGTACGCGCTGTCAGAATGTAGGTTAGTTTATCTTTAATCAATGGACCTTGTACCATCAGATGCGTCGTTATGGGACTTATTCCTGCACTTCCGGAAAATTCTTTTCTGTTGCCCTCAGTGGATCCGATATCGAGCACAGATGAAATCCTTCCTCCATACCGGCTGGGAATTCCACCTTTATACAACGTGACATCTTTAATTATATCCGAGTTAACTGCAGAGAAGAATCCGAAAAAATGTGAGGAGTTATAAATAGGTGCGCCATACAGAAGAATCAGATTCTGATCGGCTGACCCGCCCCTGACATTAAATCCTGTAGAACCTTCTCCGACAGTCTGTACCCCTGGGATCAGAAGAATACTTTTTATAATATCTGATTCGCCCATTGAGGTTGGTAACAACTTAAAAGAATTTATGTTGATTTTTTCGGCACCAACCTCAAACCGCTGAAGGGTAATGCTCTTCTGAGCCGATACAATTGTTTCCTTTATTGGTATCAAAACACTGTTCATATCAACATTCAGTTCCCCGGTTCCATAAAGATTCAGGTTGATCGTTTTTTCTCTCATCCCAATAAAGGAAAACTGGAGCAGATGAACTCCCCTGGGTAATGTTATAGTATAGTAGCCATAGTCATTTGTAATTGTTCCAATGGATAGTTTCTGAATGAATACCGTTACTCCTGATACTGGTTCCTTCGTATCTTTATTAGTGACATATCCGGTGATGACGACATTTCCGGGTTTATTTTTTTCAGCTGGATTTCCGATATCAACCGATATATTTCCTGTCGTATGTTGACTTTCTGAAGAGCTGGCATAATCAGTCGGAGGAAGAAACTTATTATTTTTTTCTGCCGGTTTGCTGGTAACTTTAACAGCATAGTTATTAGTAATAACCACATTGCCAAAACTATCAATATAATAATACAGAGTCGTTCCCCTGAGAAGATTGTCCATAACACATTGAAGTGAAGTACATTCGGGATAATCGCCAATCTTCAGATCCTTAACCCAATCATCAAGATAGAAAAATTTTACAGGAAGTATACTTTCGACTTTGGCCGCAAAATCTGTAAATGAAATATCCTTATAATTTGAAGACAACGCATATTTTTCCTGAGCTCTGAGATTCAGGGACAATAACAGTATCAATATGATAATATGGAACTTTAGTTTCATATATGTATTTCTATTTAAGTAAAGTATCATAATACCTTACCACAGGAATAATACTTTGTGGATCCTTTTTTGAAACCTTTACCTTATTCTTTTTGACAAATTCCTTGACTTGTACTTTCTTTTCATAAAACACCTTTAACAGATCGTTTTTATTGTTTATCTGATAACCGATTCCGTCTTTTACCAGGAAGATCTTATATGTTTGATAAAAAAGATCGTACTTATCATCAACTGCCAGTAATTCTATTTCTTTCTTATACTTAACAAATAATGCTGATTTCCCTTCATATAAGACATTAACGTACCCATTTATCCCCTCGAGACTATCTTTCCTTATATTTAAAAACTTATATTTAGTAATTCCAAATACAAGTGTAAAACTGTCAACCATTTCCTTGTTCAGCAGCAGAAGGTTCCCCAGATTTGTCTTAGTAATGATTTCATCATTATAAATATCATAATTGATACCTACATTATTATAGGATTTACCATTCATCGTCAACGATCCAAGTAAATAATTCTTAGAAAACAGGAATTGATCTCCCCTGACATCGTAATAATGATTAAACCACACTTTACCATTAAAAAGTGTCTGGTCCTCTTTAAGAGGATTTTCCTGACCAGATCCAAAGGGAAAAGACTGACCAAAACTATCTGCAGTACTCAGAAAACAACCGATAAAAAGTGTAAATAGGAAAGCAAATAGAAGAATAATTCTGTTCATTAATAAGGTTACTAGTAATTTGGGCCGGGATTCTTGAATAAAAAGGTTATTGTAATAAAGACCTTAAAGGTATTGAAAAGTTTATTATCCCCTATTTTCAGAGAAGTTAAAAAACGGATTTAATATTATTTAACATTTCTGGCACCTATTTTATAAGGCCAGTGACTTTAAACACATAAGCAAGCTGATTATAATCAGGTGTAAGTACCGGAGGTGTAAGGATAAGAGTGCCACTGGCTTTTTTAAGAGAAACGGGACTTTTTGTCCCCAAAAGCTGCGCCTCTATTTTTTTATTAGTCAAATCCAAACCTTTCAGTTCAATTTTACCCTTAGGCCATCCAAGACAAATCATGTAAACATCTTTATCTTTTTGAGTAAAAAAGATTGTTTTATTTGTCTCGGGGTTAATTTCAGCATCTTTTTTAGTCTTTATGTAAGCTCTTGTACTATAAATGGCTTCCCCGTTAATCTTTAACCACCCGCCTATTTCCATAAGTCGTTGTTGCATAATGACAGGTATAGTTCCATCAGCGGCAGGGCCTATATCGAGAAGCAGATTTCCACCGGCAGAGACCGTTGATATAAGTAGCCTGATAAGTTTACTGGCAGTGGAATAATCAGAAAGTCCCTCAGTCCGGTTAAACCCGAACGAGGTTCCAATGCCTCTGCATTCTTCCCATACATGAGGAACAACATTATCAAGTCCCTCCTTATCACCAATTAAACCATATTCAGTTGTATAAAATCCACCATGCTTGCTTCTTGTTTCACTTCCCCATCTGTCGTTCACAACAATTTTATCCTTAACAGGAGATTCATTATAAAGCCATGCAAGAAATTCTTCACTCTTCCAGTCTTTGCTTGGTTTATCCCACTCTCCGTCCGTCCAGAGTATATCGGGAGTATAACGTGTAACAAGATCCTTCATTTGTGGTATCATATGCTCATTCACATAAGCAGTGAGATCACTCTGGTAAACTGGATTATACCATTCATAGAGCGAATAATAGAACCCCATGTGGAGACCTTTATCTTTTACAGCAGCGGTAAGATCTCCACAGAGATCGCGGTGCGGACCTACATCAACACTGTTCCAATTCCAGCTCTGCGCGCTTGGCCATAGAGTAAAACCTTCGTGATGTTTTGAAGTGAGAACTACATATTTTGCTCCCGACTCTTTAAAAAGCTCTGCCCACTTTCCTGGTTCAAAAAGCTCTGCTTTAAACATAGGTGCAAAATCCTGGTATCTGAAGTTTGGTCCATAAGTTTTTAAATGAAAATCCTTGAAATACTTCTGAACTTTTCCGGGCTGGTCCATTTTTCGCCAATACCATTCAGCATATTTATCATACACTCCGATGCTGTCGCCGGTTGGTCCCCAGGCAGGTACCGAATAAACTCCCCAGTGAATAAATATTCCGAACTTTGAATCCTGAAACCATTGCGGAACAGGTCGCTTATCCAAGGATTCCCATTCAGGTTTGAAATTCTGACCAAATAAGTTAAGTGTCAGAAAGAGCAGTAACAGCATAATTGCATTTTTCATAAAAACTATAGTTTTATGGTGTTAATTTGTTTCATTAAAAATGGTACGCCAATCTACATCCTGAAAATATCTTCCCATATGAACAACCAGGAATAGGAATCAAACAGAAAAACAGAACGAAACCGGAGCATGTAATCTTAAATGGATTAGGTTCGGTCTTTTAAGTCACTCCTCGGATTTTTTAAGTTCGCGTACGGGCTTATCTAAAATCTCAAAATCAGGTAAAACATTTTTATTGTCGGTTGCCTTCAATTGCTCAAGCTTTCTTCCGGCGGGCAGAACCCGGCTTTCCCAGGATCCTACTGCGTCATTATATCCTTTCAGTGCAGATTTCAATCCGCCACCTATTTTGTCAAGATGGTCCGCAAAGACATTTACCCGACCATAAAAATCCATAGCCGCTTCCATTATCTGCAAGGCATTCTCGGTAATATTATGCTGTTGCCACGACATTGCCACCGATTTAAGAACTACGATCAGGGTTGTTGGTGTGGTTAAAATAATCTTATTATTCATTGCATCCTGCAATAAAGTCTTATCAGTCATTAAAGCCACATTCAATGCAGATTCAACTTCCATATACAATACAACAAAGTCAGGAGTGTTCTCGAATTGAGACCAGTATTGCTTTTTGCTTAACCGGTTCACATGTTCCCTCAGGTCTTTTGCATGTTTCGTGAACAGAAGATTCCGTGAGTTTTCATCATCAGTTTCCAAAGCCTGAAGATATGCATCGAGTGGCAACTTTGAATCTACTACGACATGACTGTTCCCCGGAAGATTTATGATCATATCGGGTTTTAAAACCGAATCCTCTCCTTCTGTGTAAACCTGTTCAACAAAATCACAGTGAGCTGATAATCCGGAAAACTCGACAACCCTCTTTAAGCCTATTTCGCCCCATCTTCCTCGTACTCTTGGATTTCTAAGAGCATTTACCAAAGCTCCGGTTTCTTTTTGTAAACTCGCATTCGTTATCTGAATATTTGACAACATTTCAGTTACCTGTCCGAAAGTTTTTTCCGAACCTTTTTCAAGTTCTTCAATACGTTTTTTATAACTGTCGATAGACTCCTTTACCGGTTTAAGCATTTCAGCGATGGCAGATTTACGCTCATCAAGATTACCTTCAGCCTCCTTAACATGAGTCTCGAGCTGAGATTTTGCCAGATCTAAAAACTGCTTGTTGTTTTGAGTCAGAGCATCTGATGCTGCAGATTTAAAAGTATCGACCATTGCTTTTCTAACTTCATTGAGACTATTAGCCTGCGCTTCTACCTTTGCCTCTAAAACACTGTTTTGCCTGATAAGAATATTGTTTTCATCAGCTTTTATAAGTAATTCCCTCTGATGTAGGGTGTTTAGTCCGGATTTTGTTACCAGATATGCGATTAGTGCACCTATAAACAGACCAATGGCAATGAATAGTATAATTTCCATTATCCTGGAATAAATTAGTTTCCAAATTTAATGGATTTAAGTGTAAAAGTGCTTATAAAAACTTCATTTTGCCAAATTTGCTATCTTCGCATTACTTTATACAACAGCAGGAAAAGAAATGGCCCGTTTTTGTCTTTATTCTTGAACATTTTAGTTGCTGAAAGCTTTTAATCTAAGCCACATAAGTAGAAGAATCTGTTAAAACTGGTAATTAACCTTCAGAAAAATGAAAATTAAAATTGCAGACTATCCGACTTTTGATAAAACCCTGATTAAAAAGCAAACCAGGGAGAAAACAGAAGAAATGCTTAAAGAGATTGGGAAACTTCAGTATAAAATGTATGGTCAGAATAAGTACAGCCTTCTGATTGTATTCCAGGGAATTGATGCTTCAGGTAAGGATGGTGTAACAAAAGATATTCTTAAATATTGCAATGCTGTCGGTATAAAGATACACAGCTTTAAGAAACCGAGTGAAGATGAATTTGCTCACGATTTTCTGAGAAGAGTACATGAATTTACTCCCGGCAGAGGTGAGATGCAGATATTTATCCGTTCGCATTACGAAGATATTCTTGTCCCGACTGTTGAAAAATATATCCCTGATGAAATTATTGATAAGCGTTACGAACAAATAAATAACTTCGAAAAACTTGTCGAGAGTAATAATACCAGGGTTCTGAAATTTTATCTTCATGTTTCAAAAGAAGCTCAGAAAGAACGACTTATGGAAAGAATTGAATCAAAGAAAAAGCACTGGAAACACAAGGATGGAGATTGGGATACCCGGGAGAAATTTAAAGATTACATGGATGTATATGAAGAAATAATAAACAGGTGCAATGAAATCCCATGGCATATTGCTCCAGCTGATAAAAACTGGCAAAAAACTTACTCTGTAGCTAAAGTGTTACTTAAAACACTCAAAGAACTTGACCTTAAATGGCCCGAACTTGTGAGTGAAAAGTTCCCATCTGGAAAATAATAAAGAAATATCAAACTTCCGGGCTAAAAGCGCCATATACCCAGCATCTATTTTAAAAACACCTCCAGCACTGGGATTTCCACCTGCGGTTTCTGAACAGGCAGATAGAGTGTGAGATCATTTTTTGAATCATCAGACCCTGCTTTGAATCTTACTTCCGAGGCATCATGAAGAAACTGAATGTATTTAACCTTTTCAGCCATGTTTGGTAGTGTAAAACTTTCCAATGGATAAGCTAAAAGATGAATGTATAGCCTCTTTGTCACAGGATTATAAGTCAGAAGCGTATTAGCCGGAGCCTTGAAACCAGCTGGTGCTTCGGTACAACCGTAGATTGAACGGTTATTATATTTCATCCACTCTCCCATTGCCTTTAATCTCTCCTGGGCCCTTGAATCAAATACACCGCGTGCGGTAGGACCAACATTTAATAATAAATTTCCTCCTTTACTAACCGATTCTATAAGAAGTTCAAGCAGTTGCGGAGCACTTTTCCATGTATATTCATCACGGTAGTAGCCCCATGAACCTGAGAAGGTCTGGCAGGTTTCCCATGGAACCCTTTTCCCATTTATTTCAGGCCATTTTGAGACCTGAACCTGTTCGGGGCTGATAAAATCCCATCCGCCTTCAACATTATCAAGATCGAGACGATCGTCAACAATAATTCCAGGTTGAAGTGAACGCACCATTTTCAGAAGGTTTTCAGAATCCCAGTCATCGTGTCCCTTCCCGTTTTTACCAGGAAATGAAAAATCAAACCAAATAATGCTTATCTCACCATAATTGGTAAGTAATTCTCGAACCTGGTTTTTAATGTATTCGCGATATTTTTTCATATCCCTTCCTTTATTGAGGCGGGCATAAGCAGAATCAGAAGTCTGTCTCTGCGGATGATTACTGTCTATCGTATAATCGGGATGATGCCAGTCAATAAGAGAATAGTAAAAGCCTACTTTCAGCCCTTCAGCCCTGAATGCCTCAACGTATTCTTTAATTATATCTCTTCCAAATGGTGTATTGGTTGATTTATAATCTGTGAATTTTGAATCAAAATTGCAGAATCCCTCATGGTGTTTGGCAGTAAGAACAACATACTTCATACCAGCCGCTTTGGCCATTTTTGCCCATTCGTGCGGATCCCACATATCGGGATTGAACATTTCAAAATACTTCTGATATTGTTCGTTAGTCATTCTTTCTGCATTCTTTACCCACTCGTGACGGGCTGGTAAGGCATACAGTCCCCAGTGTATAAACATACCAAACCGTGCATCGGTCCACCATTTCATTCGCTCTGCTTTCTGTGCTTCTGTTTCTTTGGGTAGCTGGCCGAATGAGACCTGAACAGTGAATAACATTGAAAAAAATAACAGAAATGTAAATAAGGTTTTTGTTTTCATATCGGTAATTTTAAAATCATAATAAGAAAGGAATAATTATTCTAAATACTTGAACGTAGTATCTCTGATAAATCTTCTTCAGTTAATTTAACAGGATTATTTTTAATCTCAGTATTCCTGCAGATCAAATCCAGGTCTGTTTCTTCTATGCCATATTTCTTTAAGCCAGGCAAATTAAGTTCATCTGTCAGTTTATTAAGATATTGAATAAACCCATCTGCATAATAGTTGTCTGTTTTACCCTTTTCATCAAGAAACAATTCACCAAGAAGAGCATACTTTTTTAATGCAACAGGATTTGTCGATTCTTTTCTCAATTCCCGAACATTGATCTCATTTGCAGATGCCATAAGAGTCCCGCAAATCAAACCATGAGGGATATCATACATCCCTCCTATTGATGAAGCAAAGCCATGCACAGCACCCAGACCGGCATTTGCCAGGCAAATACCTGAAGTCAGCGCAGCGAAGGACATACCAGTTCTGGCTTCAATATCTTCACCATCCTTACAACTTCTTAGTAATGATGTTTTTATAGCTCTGAGTCCTTCGAATGCCAGGGCATCGGTATATTCACTCGATTTATCAGAAAGATAGGATTCAGTAAGCTGTGTAAAACAATCCATACCACTGGATGAAGTAATATTCCGGGGACAATGTAATGTAAGTTCAGGGTCGACAATAGCAACATCAGGAACAAAATTATCGTGTCGCAGGGATCGTTTGAAACCGTTTTTCCCAATCTGAGAGATTACTGCATTTTTTGTAGCTTCACTGCCGGTGCCTGAGGTAGTCGGAATTGCAATAAACGGTAGTTTTGTCCCCGGATGTTCATTATTTCCGACGCCTTCAAGAAAGTCAACCACGGACTCATTTCTATACATCATTGCCGAAATGGCTTTTCCGGTATCCAAAACACTTCCTCCACCTATGCCAACCACGAGATTTATAAACACATTATTAAACCTTTTCACTGCCAGATCGATAATATCAGGAGATGGTTCACCAGGTACAGAAAGTATATAGTATTCTATACCTCTTTCCTTAAAACTTTGAATAAGTTTCTCGGCATTGATTGAATTAAGAAACGAGTTTTTTCCAGTAACCAGAAGCATCTTCTTACCAAACCGGCTTACAAGAGAAGCCAGTTCAGTTATCATCCCGTTTTTAAAAAAAATCTTTGGCAAACGTGAAAACTGAAATGGCTTTACCATTTTGTCCTGTCATTTGGTTTAATGATATTATATTTTACTCCATGCCTTGGTTCAACCATTAGATCATTTACAAGATCGCGCCACCTCAGATAATGAGCAGTGTTTTTATGATCAGATACTGCAGATTCTGATTCATATGCTTCATAAAACATGAACCGGGAAGGATCATCAGACTGCTGTATTATATCAAACCGAAGATTGCCTGGTTCTTTTACGGATTCAAGATGATTTGTCACTGTTGCATCTATAAACCTGGTTAATGCATCAGGTTTAACATGGATATATACACAGGTTACTATCATAACGTAACGTATTTTTTTATAAAGTTAAACGATTATAATTT
>Ga0302271_10002822_pt1 | contig 15301 bp, 3 predicted proteins | sample III_Bog_N1_1_FD_198767 | JGI IMG/M metagenome (GOLD analysis project Ga0302271, IMG submission 198767) | Peat permafrost microbial communities from Stordalen Mire near Abisko, Sweden - III_Bog_N1_1 | ecosystem: Environmental > Terrestrial > Soil > Wetlands > Peat | place: Sweden: Abisko... | reverse complement strand
ATATGACTAGTTTATCGTTTTATATGGATAACTGTTTCCACAAAAATACTTCTGAATTTACATATGATTTTTTTGTATTGATAAATCTTCTGCAAAAAGACATTACATTTTTATTTTAAAAAAAAAACTAGAAATTGTATTTTTTCTCAGAAAATAAGAGGAACTCTTTTTTTCAAGGCAATAAACTGATTTCTATTTTCTCTTTAATCATTCATTTTGATCTGAATAAAGCCTTGATGATTTTGACTCTCATTGACTCTATTTCTGCTTTAAATTCAACACCTCTTAGCTGCAAATGTTCTGACTCGATTTTGAAATTCTAGAAATCCTTCGAGTTTGGAATTTCTTTCAAAGTTTTCAACCCTCTGGCTTACTAGATGATAACAGATCTCTTTTCGATTCCATTTCTACGTTTCCAATTCCAATATCTTAATCTCTCCTTTATCGTCATTGCACTCTTCGTCTCTTCGACATATCTCTTTGCTAGCGAGACATAAATATATTTATGGAAAGTTAAATAAGAATAGTAATATCTTGTGTAGAAAATATTCGCTGAGATGAGTGCTTTCACCACTGCATTTTCAAGAATTCTCTATTCAGCATATTTGCTAGACATTTAAACTGTACCAAAGTTCCAGATCATCACTTCAAACGCATCTAGAATATAATAAAGGATCAGTTTATCCCTGTAATTCTCATTATTTGGTTTATTTTCAGAATAGAAATCTTCATCTTAAACATCTAGCCCATCTAATAGCTAAGCCACTGTGTTGTCAAGATACACAGAATTTAGCAAAGAAAGAAACTAAGCATATTCCGTTTGGAAGTAGTTATTTTTGAGATCGATAAAAGAGGAAAAATTAATCTTTTTCTAGTTCGCAACACTTTTAATCAGTGATGTCCATGTTGACGAGTTAACACCGATTATTTTCTTAAGGATGTTCACTTCTCTTTTCGAAAAAAGTGGCGAAAAATGATCAGGGAGAGATTCAATTGGAAATCCATAAAGTTCAACACATCCAAATGTTGAGTAGCCGATATGCATCATTTCGTAGAGTTCTTTGGTGAAAAATCTAGAATTAGAAGATTCTATGATGATTGGGAAGTGATCTCGTTCACTTTGAACACTGTACAGTCTCATGAATAAGTGATCCTGAAAATCTAAGAATCGTTTATCAGTGCTGTATCCTGCGAACAATGCATCGAAACTCTCGATTGCAAGTACGTTTTAGGCGAATTATCTTGAAGTTTTGTTTTTTTAATGGTATCCTTCAAGATAATTGAGGAGATCAAATAAAAAGCCATTTACTAGCACACCAGTTCTGGAGTAGGAGTCTTTAAGAATTGGCGAACGATTTTCGTATTCGATTCGTGCAAGTAATGATACTCCTAAATTTAAAGCTGCGAGAGTTTGATCACCTTTGAATGAATGTGCTATAGCCTCGATGATGCTCTCGAAAACTTCACTAAAATCTTGATTCTCTTCTACCATTTGCACATTGAAGATTTCACTTAAAACTGGTTTTAACTCGTCATCGAGAGACACTACGATATCCGAATTGTTGATTATTGCTTGAATCATATCTCTACCGTAGATATTGAGAAACTCTTTAGCATAACAATCGTAAAGAACATTCTTAATAATCTTAATCGGGTCAAATGGCTCTTCTCCTGGAAGTGTTGGATAGATATTAGGATGAGTAGCTACTTTTGTAAGTTATTTATGGATTGAATCTACAAGAAGACGCTCGAATTGAAAGAGAAATGTATCGAAGTTTATGATAGATAGTGCAGCGCAGTTGAAAGAAGATATGTTAAACCAATCGGAGTCTTCAGCTACTCGTTTAGATTCAACTACGAGTATTCCTTCTTCTTTAGATTCAGATTTAGCAGGAATCTTCGAATTTGTTGCCTTCGTTTGAGAAAGTCGCTGAAGATTATATCTTAAGAATGTGGTTTTTCCAGCTCCAGAAGGACCTAACAGCATACACAAGCTTGTTTTATTGCGTTCAAAGCCATATTCGTCGATCTCGCTGAGACAAAAATCTTGAAATGCCCTGCTTTATTTGGAGTGGATGTAAAATGGAATTTTAGTTGCATTTTTTGTGCGTTGGAGGGAGTTTTTAGTGAAATCATTGGCAGCATCTTCGAGTTAAGAGCGGTATGTGATTCTCTCTATAAGTGGATAGACAAAATCATATTTTACTCGATCGTAAGGCTTTCTTAATTGGGTCACGACCATGTCGCAAGTTCTATCATAGATTTACCTTAGCATTATCGAGAAAGATAAGGGGTGGTTCGTTATGTTTCTCGAAGAAAAAAGGTAGGTCTGATTGATAATTTGGTTCTCTTTTCGATTGGGTTATTTGATAAATCAAGTATTAGATTTAGAAGTGAGCTTGATTGAAAACGTTGATTTTTACTTGCTAAAATGAATAAAGAAAAGAAGATCTTTTTGTTTGGCTTTTCTAGAAAACTCAAAGCTTTGATAATTTCTTGGGTATGTTCCTAATTATTAATAATGCTCAATCCATTTAAATATCTTTAGATTTTTAGTCCATATCTCCTTTTGACTGCAGATGATTAAAAATGAAGGAATAAAAAGTAATTTAAAAAGATGAAGATTGTTTATTTTTATTAGAAATAGTTAAGTAATTAATGGGTAATTAACATTGTAATTGTGTTAAATAGAATCTATGATCTAAAAGAACATATGAATTTAATAAATGTCAATTAATCTAAGGATTATCAACAAGACTAAGGTGGGGCAATTTACAAAAATAAAGGTAATAAAAGGAGGCAACAAAGTGTCTGATTCATAGCTCTTAAATATTTCATTTTCATACAAAAAATAATCAAAGTAAAATAAAAATTAAAAATTATCAATTCACTTTATTTCAGTTTGGGATGCAAGCAACATCTAAAAATCTCAAGAATTGAATTAAATAATATTTTTTGATTCTCCACCCAATAACTGAAAGTACATTTCTGAAATTAAAAATCAATTATTTAAGGCAGTTAGAAGTGCTCGATTATTGATGTTATAACTACATTTAACTTTATGGTAAAAAGACCAAATAGTATTCTAAACAAAACAACATAAAACATAAAAACATCCCTTATTGAAATATATCTTGATAGCTCTTCCATTAAAAACACTCTCTCATTGAATGTATTTATGGGGTGGCTTAATAGTTTTAATATCTATCTATTTTTCTTTGTTTTTTATTTAAAATTTGAATTTGATTTTTTTCTTTAATTTTTTCTTTCAAAATCATTCAGATAGAACAAATACGTTCTCCTCTGAGGGGGGATTTATGCGATAAAAATATGGAACGATTAAAAAACAAAGAGAGAGTTTGCTTTTCTTCTTCTGCAAAACTCATATGTTTCAATCAAACAGATTCATGATTTTGTAGCGCTGGCTTTTGAGCTTCTGGAGCTTAACATTTTTGAGTGACTTGGGGAGCTGTTGAGAAGTGTTTCTAAAACTGAGGCAGGTATTTCTGGACTAAGGCAAATTCAATGAAACAACTTTTTTCAACAACAACGATGATATCATATGAATTGCCATAAGTTCCAGTCCTTTTTGTTTGTTTGATCTCAAAAACTCCGAAGGTTTCTAAGATTTAAACAAGTACCTTTGTTTAAAACGATTTGTGGAATATCTCAGTTTATTATTCTTTAAAAACTCACTTCTCATAGCTCAATTATCATTCACTTTTGCTCTCAAATTAGCTGCAACTGCACTACTTAGAATTCATGTCTGCTTCCTTTTTTTTCCTTCCTTGCTTTAACAAGAATATCTTAAAAATCTTGTGTTCAATCTACAATAATTGAGAACTGTTATGAATCGAATCAAAAACGAAAGCGTTCATCGAATAGGGTACGATCCTTTGTATATCTGGGTATTTAAAAATTAAATTTTGTCACAACATTTCTTAATTTATTGCAGGTGCTCGCTGGAGCACAACATTTAGCGATTTTCTTAGATAATTCCATGAATAAAGTAGTCGGATTTCATTCATAATAATACATTTTTAGTTTTTTCCTTTTTAGTTTTGTTTTTGTTTGTTTCTTTGATTTGTTTGGCAGTTAGTAATTGATAATTATTTTTTGATTAACTGATCTTAATTTTGGTGTAAAATTTTATGAATATGTTTACTTGATTTTTTGATTAGTTGAATGAGTTAATTATTGCCTTGTTATTATTCAATTAATAATAAGGAAAAAGAATAGTTCCCCAACTCTCCCGACTATTTCTGAGTGGATCCCGCCTTAGTCTGATTGTCTCCATCAACAAGGATTTTTTATTATTAATTTCGTTCTCTTTTTCCTTCTTTTAGTTCGCAGGGACTCTAATTGATTTCAATAAGAAATAAAAACAATTGCAGTCAATAATACTTAAACTGTTTTGCTAAAAAATAAAATGATAGATCTTAACCTAAATAACATAGAAGAAGACCATCCTTTAGCTAATAAATTTGAGTGTCTTGCGCATAAACGCACAGCTATATCTCTTTGCATTTCGAGTGATTGCTGCGCTGGATCTAGATTATCCTGTGCGATTTGCTAGATTAGACATAAAACACATTAGAATGTTGAAATCGCTTAAGTTAGATCTGTTCTTGAGAAAGGAAAATAAGGGATTAAGAAGAGTCTCTTAGCTGAAATTAAAACCCTGACAGAGAAAGTCAGTGAATCCATGATAAATCTGACTAAATAAGCAAGAAAAAGTGTTGAATGTGCATTACTAGGGTTGGAGTAGTGTTATTAATAGGATGCAGGGTTTAATTGCGATAAAAGTTAAGAAACCCTAGCCCGACTTGTTAACCTCTCTTAGCAGCTTCCAGATCATTATCTCACAGTTGCTTGTGGTAATGTGGGTAAGAAGCTAAAGTCTCTTTGTGATGGAGAGATCTTGAACGATTTTAAAAAAGAACTTTGTGATCTATCTTTCGAATGGGAGCTAAAAAGATTTGACATCGAATAGTAAGTGACTCCTAACTTAGGCAAACTGGCATTGGAAACATACAATAAAGTGAAAAATGAGATGATTTTCAATCAGCTGGAACTTGAAAATTACGATGATCCAAGATTGTTTTTAGTGAACGACACCGAATTCTACTCCATTTCGAATTTTAACTCCCAAGGAGAAAGACATGGAAGAGTCATTGAAATCCCTTCGTTGAATAATTTCTTTAAAGGGTATCTTTCATCAGGATAAAGGACAGGCAAAGGACTTTACATCTATCAAGACGGATCATACTATCTAGGAGAATTCGTTAAGAATCAAAAGCAAGGAAATGGAAAGCTCGTGCAACCAAATGGAAGAGAATACATTGGAGAATGGAAAGAAGACAAGAAATGCGGAGCTGGAAAAGAACTGTAAAACGGTGTAGTCTTCTTTGAAGGGATATTCGAAGAAGGTGAGAGAAATGGGCCTGGATAAGAAGCTAACAAAGATAAAACTAACATTGTCTAGGCAATTTATGAGAAAGGTCAGATAAAACTAATTCTTGCTGTCAGCTAAGATAAGAATTAGAGGATCAATGAAAATAAATAGTGAATTGAATAATTAAGAAAGAGAAGAAGAAAGGAAAACAAAAATACATGTTATGAAAGATAAATTTTTGTTTACTATTAAATTATGTTATTGTTGTTGTTGATGTAACTGAGAAATTATGGCTGTTTTTTTTTTTTGATTTTGATTGTGCTTGAAAATAATTATTTGTAAAAAAACTACTTGCGCTTCTTATCTAACTTGTTCTATTATTTGGATTAATTATTTGGGGCTTAATTATCTTTATCTCTCTTTTTGTTTGCACATTTGATACATTTTAGTTATTTCTATCATTGTACTTCCTTTCCTCTTCAATTAATTACTTAATTATTACAGTGAAGTGGGTCTTAGAACTACAAAGTAATTCTAAGTTAATTGCAAAACACTTACATGATTTTTAGGTTTAAATTAAAGTGAAAGTATCAAATAATTAAATTACCTAAGATTTCGGCACATAAGTCAAACCTTTTTCATATCAAAAAGTAATCTATTTCTCGAAATTGTCAACAAAAACATATCATCGAATTGAATGATATTTTTATTAACATTCATCATTTTTGTTGATCGACCATATAATTATTTAATTAAAAAATGCTTAAAAAAAATTACATTTCCTACAATATTTGCAGCAGACAATTAATATTTCTAAAACAATATTTACATTTCTTTTCTTCTGATATTTACTAAAAAATTTGTAGTAACTTAAAATAGATTGGAGTCGTATTGAAGCAAAATTAGTTACTTGATTAGCAACTGAAAATAATTCAGAAAGATTATCTGAATTGGCAAATAACTTTGCAAATTATCTCTAAGTTACTGTTTTCTCCTCTTACCCGTTGATAGTACAGTTTTTAGAATGATTAATTAATATCTTCTTTGTAGAATCACCTTGTTCTTTTTATCCCTTGTGTTTGTTTTCAAATGAAAGCAGATTCTTTCATAAGAATTCTACGCTGGGCCGGACTTTTAAAACAAACAATTACCAAAATAATAAAAAAATAAAAGCTTAGATCAATACTACTGTCTCATCAATACTATTTCTCTCAAACTTTCGAGAAAAGCATGATTAGTCTACAAATAATCACTATTTCTCTATCTGATATGAGTATATTTCACATATTTCTTACAGTCGAAGTAATGCACATTTTTTTTTGGAATAGAAGAATAAATCTTTGAAAAAAGTTAAAAATTACCAAATAAACCTAGTTTATAATAAGATTCACCTCCAGCAATATCGAGCACTGTTATTGTCTCTGTAAAATTGTAAGTTATTAATAAGTAAACGAAATATTTTAGTTTCTTTTTGTACAACCTAAGATCGCTTTCAAGTCGCGATTGAAATTAAGAATATGCATGCTTCAATTCGAAATTTATATTTTTTTAATACAACAAATATCGAGTAAAATAAACATGTTCCCAGATTGACTAGCTGTGCTCTATCGCAGAAAACTTTATTTAAAAGTAAAAATGTTAAAAAAATCAACATTTTTTTACTCTTGTTTTCCAAGCGTTTTTCTCTTAACCTTTTTGTTTAATTCTCTTCGTTCTTTCTTCTTTTAGTTTAGAGTAGTTACGAATTCGTTCCTTGACAAACTTCCAGCTGGCTCGCTTTTAATTATCTTCCATGCAATTTTCATTAGTTTATTTGTGTTATTCATTTCATTCGGATAGGGAGTTTACTCATTTTATTGATAGAGTACTTTATTGTTGTTTCTGTGGGGATAGTTGCAAGTATTGCTGAAGTGACGAAAAATACAATTTGATTATTACCTGGAATTCACTAAAAATGGTTGGAACAATGATACAAAATAACAAAAAAACAATTAGCTTGTTCTAAAAATTCACATCCAAAACATAAATACTTTTGGAAATTTTCAAAAATAAATTATTACTACTTTATTCAAACATCTTCCTTGAATATTGTGTATTTAGTATCATACGCAAACAATCTGTTTAAATATTTAAATCTTATTTTCTCAAATTCTAAGAAGGACTGCTTGATTGTAGCTATTCGGTTCGCTATTTCTTGCCATGCACGCTGCCTGAAATAAAAAATGATTTAAATTTTGAAGGACGGTTCGTTTGTCAGATTTCTCACGAATTTGTTTCGTGGCTGGATGATTTTTAAAGTTTATCTTGTTTTCTAGTGAATTACGTAGAAAAAAGTTCTGGAAGAAATTAGTCGGCTGATCAACTGTTAAAATAATCAGGAGAAAGAGAGCTCTGTTCTGCCTGATTTCAGTTTATCTTTTCTTGAAATAATCCAGCGAGAGAAGGAGTCAAGAGAGTTATTCCAAAAACTTCTGTTCTCAAGTTATTTTTCGAATCAAAGCTCCTTTACACAAGTTATTCTGAACAGAGAGTATAAAAATAAGATAAAAATTATTTAATAACACAAGCTAATTAAAAAAGGTTCTCTTTTGAAAGTTTTTTTCCTTTTTTTTTCTCTTATTCATCAAATTATCCGCCTCTGTAAGATTGCTAAACCAATAAAACTTGTTGAATCATAATGAACCTTGTGCTTTCATTGCCTTAAGATCAAACAAATGTCAAAAATATCATCTACGATAGTGACTTTGACATTTGCACTAAAGATAATAAAGAAAATTTCTGTTAGAAGTTGTTGAATAAATAAACTAAGAAAAGAGAAGCTTTTTGGAGATAAATTAGTCCTAAATATTAGCATTCTATCTGTAGAAAACTTCCCTCAAGCTCGAAGATAACCTCATAACATGATTACTTGGATTACCAATCTCGATTTGGGCTGAAAAAGCGTGCATCCTACAGGTTTATCGATTTGAGTAATTTAAATACCAGCTCGTTTGTTTCGACTGTGGTTTCGATTCCAACAATGGAATCAGACTCTCCTTTGAAGATCAAAAAGATCAAAATATCTAAATCTACACCAGATTCAAGTAACTTCACTCCATCATCGCCTTCTAGTCACCATCTTTATGAAGAAGCCTTAGCTTAGAGCCGAACTACACCAAACAAAGACACCCTTAAAATTAACACTAATACTTAACCTTAAATGAACAAATCCTTCAAAAAAAATAGTCCCCCCAAAACATAAATCTTAGAAGAACAGAATAATAAAGAAATATTCGATTCTTACAAAGTGTCTTCGTCACTGCTAGATCTTATTCAAGTGAAATTCTGTCTTTACCTGCAAAGTGAATATAAAGTATTGAAATGCAATAGCATAAACAAGCAAAAGTCTGTCATAAGCCCACATATTTATTAATCTTTATTCGAGAAAAAAATAAGAATAAATTCCCAATGTAATGATGTCAAAAACCAAGAAGATATTAGTTAAACTAATTCTCAGCTTCAGAAAAAGCCCCATAACTTCAACATGTCGAAATATTTCATGGCCTTTCTGATTCGATTATTTGATCGAGCTCATCTTGAAGAATTGCATGTGGATATTTAAATCGTGCAGGAATTTCTTAGTCGGTTCATGCAGGATTTCGAAAGAGTCAGTTAGAAAAACGAAAAAAGCAAGACACACTATTTTAATCACAATCACTTTGATCTTCTATTTCTTTAACTGAACCAATCAACGTTTCTGAAAATCAGTTAAAATTAGCTACTGCTTGAAATGCACTTACGCTTATTCTCAGTAACTGATTTAAAACAAAAGGACGCCTGGATATCAATTAATTTTTTTAAAGAGCAGCTTGCAAGAATTGCATTAACTTAGCTTGATGTGCTCACTCCCTTATCAAGCAATTAAATTAGCAAATTAGATATTTCAGAAATTAAAAAACTTGATTTTTCATCAAAAATACAATATTTAAATCGAGTCAAAAAAGCAATTGCTTCACTTCGATATGGCAGGACGGTTTACAGATTTTGAGAGAACCTCACAAAGCAGCTATATGATAGATTGCTTTTTAACAAGAATTTTTCTAAATTTGTCACTTAATTACTCTGTGTTTATTTTGTACTCGCCTTGAAATTACTCCTTAGCCTTGCTGGATTATTGCCAAATGTAATCAATTAAAAGCTAGAATTCTTGATTGTTTCGAGTAAATTTACAAGAAAAAGTATAATTTCGATAAGCCTAATTAAATAAAAAGAGGGATAACCTACTCTATTCTTTTAATTTAGTTCTATTTCATTTTTTCAATTTCAATTCAGTAAATTCTGTCAGCAGCTTATTTTTTACCGAAAGTACAGTTTAATTTCTCAACTGAATGATGTGTTTATTAATTCTAAATTGCCTTTATCTTGGTAATTATTTAATCAAAAATTTTTGAAGGGGGATTTTAAAAAATAACTCTCAAGAAATAGAGCCAATAATCTTTGAGATAACTATCTGTGAAAGCCTTTAATTAGCTCATTTATCATAAGTACTCTATCTGTGAATGTAATAAAAGAGTGTTCTTAAAATTACAATTAATGATTAGGGGGACAAATTTACATTAAGTTAATTTCACCCAGCTCTATTTCATCAAAAAGTTACAGAATAAAGAAACCAATTCTGTTCATAAGCACACGCAGATTTATAATTTCGCTGGGAAAACTGAGAGAAACTAAAATTCTGCTAAGCAAGCTAATTGTCTGGCTAAAACTACTTGATTACTGAGAACACTTATGAAAAAATGCTAATTTACACATTTCAGTAAAGCTAGAAATTACAAAAACACATAATAGGAGAAAGAGCTACTATCATTCCAATAAAAATCCTATTTTGTATTCTTGTATGTAGTGCCCTAGACTGTTAATTTATTTTGTTCAAGGGGAAGTAGAAATATGAACTATGCTCCCTTAGAGCGTTATGAGCTTATACGAAGATGCTGATTTTGACGAATTGTTCTTCACGAAGCTCTCAATAAGCTTTAAGTCCGTGGAAATATTGTAAGCTTTCGATTTTATTATGACATATTAAATGATTCCGAGAAAATTATCAGCATCGCAAGACACCATCATAGGAATTTGATTTCTGTCATAGAAATCTTTGATTGTTAGCTCGATCGATTCGTATGTCTTGAGAAGCACTTTGAGTTTCTGGAGTGGTGCTTTCGTTATTGAAACCCTCTTGAAATCTTCAATAACTGTGGAATATGGAAGATTCTATGAAGATTAGTAGAGAGACGAGGAGGAGGGTGTTACTGATTCTGTAGATTACAAGAGTGATTAGGTAAGAAGAGATGACTTATCGAGATGAAATTCCTTTCTGATTCCGAGTTCAGCCATTGTAATATTTTATTTCCTATCGATTTAGCATCTGAGTTGCTAGTCTGCTTTCTCCCCTGCTTCAGAGAATACCTTACTGACTTTTCGAAAAAACCCATCGAACGAAAACAAAGCTGTGCAGAGAAAGTTATGGATATTATCCGATGAGAGGAACATATCAGACGTATCTTGATTTTACAGTGCCTGGGAACTGCTTGCTCGTTTGTAAATTATGTAATCTAATTTATAGTAAACTCTCAAGAGATCTGATAAAAATGTCAGGAAGTCATTCACCTCTTCGGTGATCACTTTTAAGTATACATTTGGCTAGCTGAGCTTATTGCTGTCATACTTGTAGCAGAATAATTCAACAAAACTGTTGAGGAGAAATGCAATGGGATTCTTAGCAATATTTGCGAGATTCTTCAAGAGAACTCGCGTGATTTCCTTGTACCTGTTTAGATTTTTAAACATTTTGTCATATTCCTCTTCCTCCTTGAGTTGCTGCTCATCGGTTAGCTCTTCGTCATTCTCCCATAAAAAATTCTAACTATCTCCACTTCCTTTGCGTGATGAAGTTGTGCTTTGCGATTGATTTGCGAAAATATCATCGCTTTTGTGATCATCATCATCTGCTGTTTATTTCGGTTAAGAGGATGAACCAGACAACCTGGTTGCACGGTTTTATGACGCAGTCATTTAGAAATAAGAATTTCGTTCTTCCTGCAAGCTCTCCCTGAGTAATTCTGTGTTTTCTATGATATCTTATAGTTTTTTCTCTCTTGAAATAATTACTTATTTTCTCATTTCACTTGTGTAGGAGCTACTCGAGCTGAATGAGCTCTTTCCACTGCTTGCCCAGCTATCTTATTTTCTCCTAGCGAGATATTCAGTCGAGTCGAAATATGACTTTTCAGCAGCTTTTTCAATCTCATGGATCGATTGTGATTGCTAGTCTTTATATTCAGTGTAGTTCTGCACTTATGCTAATAATTCGGCTGCCCAGTGATGCTAAGTGAATCTCTGGTTTTGAGACAATTGAAATTTAGCATGTCCAAGCCAGTCAGGAAGGTATCTATTTCTAATACCTTACACGCAATTGATTTTATTCAACCAATAGAAGAATTTTTTGTGATCTCTTGATTGCCTGTTCGTGTTTGTTTGAGATAATTGATCCTTGTGCTCTTCCATCTGTATGTAGTTGGTATTGCTTTCTATTCCTCCTCCGCCTCCTTCGTTTTTTCTTAAACTACCTACTTGAACTATGGTAGCATTTCCATGCTGATGATTTCCCATGGTTTTTGATCAGCTAAAGAAGAAAAATATTAGTATTAGAAGCACTTTTTTCTGGTTTTTTTGGTTTTTCTATCCGCTTTTTGTCGTCAACTCAACTATTCACACCAGACAGATTCTTTGAGGAATACTGAAAATTCTTCTATTTTTATCTTTTATTGAATCAATGATTGGATTACAAAAATAAGGTGCTCTCTTAATGAAAAAGTGGAGAAAGACTCATAATTATTTTTCATCACCTTCGTCATTGCAAGATTAGTAATTAATAAATTGGAATTAATTCTGAAGATATCCTGTCAAAGGCTGATTTAAATGAATTGATATCTTTATTGAATTTTAGCAAAAGATATTAACTTTTTATATTGGAAAATATGCAAATAACAGCAAAAAATCTTTTTTAATTTAACTCAAACACAAAGGATAAATATACATATTATAAAAAACTGAAATTAAACAAATTGAAAAAATATTAAAATAAACTAATTATTCGCTGAAATAATTCAAAATCAATCTAAAATCCAAAGGTTATTTGTAGTCAAAATAAAATAAAAGTAAAACACCCAAGGGAAAGGAGAAAGAAAGGGTGATATTTAACCTGTCTCATATGAGGGTAAATTAGAAGTCCCAAACAGCTAAATTAAGAGCCATTCAATGAATTAGCCCAGTTATTTTTTATCTCCTGACTTTACAAATTACTTTAATCTGAAATAATTACACACTGGCTTAAGTTGTAAGATCATTTCCACAAATCCCTTCTTTTCTCCCCTTTTTTTTTCACTGGAATAGAAGAGAAAGGGATAATTTGATTATCAGCTCAAAAATAAAAATAGAGATAAACAACAACAACTCTGTTTATTTTCATCCTATGAACAACTTTCTAAGCCTTCCCAAATCAGATGTAGGAAGCAAAAAATAAGAAAATTCTAAGATATCTCTTCCAAGTCCATTTTAGATCATTAGACTTGATGGATAACCCTCATTTACTGAGGCAAATTGCTCTAATATCTTCATGAGGAAGTTCGGTAGACAATATTTGACGAAAGATAGTATTACTAAATATTAACAACAAGTAGACTTACGCTCGACAAACCTAAACTAAGAAAATAGCTCTCCCAATAGAATAGCAGAAGTATCATAATAATGCTCTTGGATTAAGAAAGAACTTGCAGAAACGTACAATCTTTTTAACTTTTCAAAGGACCCAGAGAAGTGTAGTAGGCGTTCTTAGAAAACATTGATGGAATCGACTTGGAGATAAAATCAAGGAGCAGATATCAACAAAAATGTCACATCCAGTAACAGAATAAGACCACTTAACCTCGAAGGGACTCAAGGAAACTAAATCCGAAGTGCAAGTATGAGCTTCACCGAAGAACAACTCAAATAGAAGAGTTTTATGGGTATTTCAATGCGATAGATTCCGTTAGAACCAGGTGTAGTAGCTGCTGTCAGTAAATAAAAAAAATACATCCCCGTTTTACAATATGCGTTTATGCGTCAAGAAAGAACTTCATCTACAATAATTCATAAGTAATAGTTGAATTGCATTTCTGACAGTGGAAAGACAACTTATTAGACGGTGTATTAATAAGCTATGATAAAAGATAATATTATCAAGGGAAAATTAAAATATGATAACTCCTTAAAGAAAGAATAACAAGTCGTCCCCTCTATTCTTGGAAGTTCTTCATAAACAACTCCAGTTCCTTCGTTTAGATTCACTAAGAAAAGGGAAGAAGACATGATTATTAAGTAGCAACAGTAATTAGTAGAAAAGAAAGAAATATTTGTAGCACCTCCAGTAATTAAAAATTATGTTCCTTAACTCAGCAGCCAATCGCTAAGCAATCCCTCAGCAAATGTTAAAACTAGCAGCAACCTTCAAGAAGTAAATGTTCAGCCTTTAACAAATCAACAATAAACAAGTTCTCTAACTTAAATATTAAATTTCTAGTAGTCCAAAAAAAGCAATCTGTCAACTTCTTAAAAGAAAAAAAATAAAAAAAAGTATGAATTATCTCAGCTTGAAGAAAAAAGCAGAGAACTTGGATTTTTGAGTTTATCAGACGATCTAGAAAGTCATTAGTTTCTGCAAAGAATCGATGGGACAGATGGATATCTGAATGATTCTTGCAGAGATGAGAAAACGATCAATATTGATGATCTTTGTGGTGGTTTGGAAGATCGATAGACTTTTTATTAAACTTCCAAAATTACCAAAGATAAAGCTGAGAGACAGACTCTGAAGGCTTAAGGGAAAGGTAATCCAATGATAAAGGGATTTTATTAATTAAGAGAATATTGAATTGATTCGGAATTTTTTAAAAGAAATTTTAAGTAGCAAATCATTTTATTCTTTTAAAATAGTAAAAATAATCAAAAATAACCTAACAATATGATTTGAACTTAGATAACTCTCAAGTTGAGGATAATAAAGAAGATTCCTAAATCAATCCAGCTGAAATAGGTTCTTTAAACCTAAGTGCTAAGAGCTTCTGCATATTTGACATTGACAAGAATAAACCACTTTTAGCAGTCAAAAGCAAGAAATCCCGAGAGATAGCGTCGCTTACTAAGATTATGACTTGCAATCTTATCTGCTAAGCTATTCAAGATAAGAAGATTTCTTAGTCAGATAGTGTTAGAGTCTCCAAGGCAGCTGCATCGATGATTGGTATGTTAAAATCAGGAATTATTATATTTTTGAGAATTAATCTTTTTAAATTTGTGATTTCTAGGAACAAGCGCATATTTGAGAATAGGTGAAACATTATCTGTATGGGATCTACTTCATGGTTTGATGCTCCCTTCAGGAAATGATGCTGCATTCGCTTTAGCTGTAAGAGATAAATATTTATTATTCGTTTATTACTTTGGTTCAAGTAAAAATGAATCCTAATAATCTTTTTGTTTGCTTGCAAAATTAGGAATTCTATGGAAGAGTACTTTACTTTGAGAATGAAGAAACTCGGAAATAGCTCGAAGCGAACCCGAATTCCTTTGAGAACTGCAAGACACGAGATGCCATAAAGTCGTTCATTTCTGAGATGAACAAAATAGCAAAAGAGCTTGGGCTGAGTTCGACACATTACTCGAACCCTCACGGACTCATCAATAAAGCTAACAGGTCCAGTGCATTCGACGTCTGCAAGCTGTCCTCTCATTGTCTGAACAAGCATCCCTTGTTTTAGTAGATCGTCAGAACAAAGACATACACCTGCCAGATCAAAACCAAGCAAGGTCTTACGCGACTGGGAACCTGGG
>Ga0302271_10002821_pt1 | contig 15302 bp, 5 predicted proteins | sample III_Bog_N1_1_FD_198767 | JGI IMG/M metagenome (GOLD analysis project Ga0302271, IMG submission 198767) | Peat permafrost microbial communities from Stordalen Mire near Abisko, Sweden - III_Bog_N1_1 | ecosystem: Environmental > Terrestrial > Soil > Wetlands > Peat | place: Sweden: Abisko... | reverse complement strand
AATTCTGCTGTGTTTTATTCCTTCCCATAATCAAATAAACTAATCAAATCGGATTTAAATAGAAGAGAATAGATTACTCAATGTGTAACATAGAATATCACAGATTGTTATCAAATAATATCATGTAAGAGAGTAGATTCATTGGCTCACATAAGGTTGTCAAACTGGCTAACAGTCTCCAATTTTGTTATAACTATCTTAGTCTTCTCATTTAACCCCCAGAGAAAGAACCTGTAAGGAGTAGCAGGTTCAATCTTGTGTTGGCTGTCGAGCTGTACAACTGACTCATAGTTAGGAAGTGAGCCGACTCTGAGGATCTATCTTTCGATATTTATCCTCATTTCAAGGCTTCTTCTTTCTAGAGAATTGTCATCAGTTCTTACGTCCTTTCCCTTCAGTACAGTCTTGAGATGACCGTTACCTTTTCCCTACTCAGAGTAACATAGGTATCCATTTAATCCCCCAGTAGTATCATCTTTCACAGAATCAGGAAGTAAACCAAACGAAAAGCCCTTAGTTTATCCTTTTGTTTACTGAAGTTCAACATGCACGACGTAGTTAGTTGAAGGGTTAAGGATAAAGTTCAAGTAGGACAAACCATCATAACCATTCTGAGTATTGTTGTAGAATTCTAGCTCTTGCTTGTTGTTCTTAGATACTGAGAACAATTTAGAGTTCAAATAATTTCCTAAGATAAGATTGGTTCCCGGTAACAAATTCGCAAGTTTGTCTGGCTGCAATTGTTTCTGTTTGATTGTTAAAAATAAAGAACGTTGAATAATCTGCTTAATTTTCGAGTTAAAATTATCCTCTGAATCCTCATTAATTGGTGAAATACTTCCCTCATTAAGACTTCCATGCAAAAGGAAGGGATTCCTCAGAAGAAAAAAGAATAACTTCTGGAAGGTTAAGTTGCATAAACAGTCTGAAAAGCGAATCTTTGGTCATGATGAATTTACAGCTCTTTGGGGGTATTAATTCATTCACATTAGTGAAATCAAGAAATTAAGGTAAATGAGCATATTTTGAGGAAGTTTATTAAAGTATTATTTACTTCCTTTGCATTAAAAATATTATTTTGTAAATCTCTGTTTAAGTACAGTATTTGTTAGCATCCCAGTTTAACTTTGGCTTTCTAATTGGTTTATTAGGCAAAAATGTTTATTTTCTCAAAAATACTTTAGAAATTCTATTCAGTTAAGGACTTATTTGTGAATTGTAATTGTTAGTTTACTTCAATAGACTGCTAATTCATTGATTAAGAGGATTTCTCTTTAGGGATTAGTTGCTTTTTAATACTCGCGTTAATCTCCTTGTAGTTTTCAGAACTCTATCTTTTATTAGCTGCTCCCATTTTTCTGTATTATCTTACTTCTTTTCTAGCTGCTGAATTTTCTCAAAGTTTTTCAATTTAATTTTTTTCTTTGTTAGAATCAACTCACACTCCTTCCCACTTAAAGATTGAAAAACATTAATAAGAGTAATTTTTGATGTAACAGTCTTATTTTTCTAATATCTTTCCTTTTCAAAGGTTCAAATTAAATTCTCAAATTCTAAAAATATCCTTTTTATATATATCTCATCAAATTCTAAAATTTTCCTTTTTCTATCTCATATCCCCCAGAAATGAATATATGATCAATCCCAATAACACCAAAAGAACAATAGAAGATTAATTCAAAATTGGTTTAAAAAGCAAAGTGAAACTTTAAATCATCAAAAATCAGCCATACAAATGAAGAGCATATACCTCTCCTTGTAGTGCAGTTTTCCCAAAGAAGATATATTTGATCAATAAAAGTAAAATGAATATTTTCGCTTAAGTAAAGTTTACAAAACAAATCAATATTAAGATGCAATCAGCTAATTGAAGCGATCTGAATAAGTAAAAAAAAAAAATCAAACTAATCTTCTTTCAGAGTAATCTAAACTCAACGTAGACTATCTATTGTTGACAATAAATATGCCTACTATCAAATAGAAGTATCGAAATGATGATTTGTACTTTAAATGTTTTGAGAATAATCTCAAACAAAGTAAGAACATGTATGTGAGTGAATGTGTATTTTCTTACAATTCGAATAATCTTTCTTGAAACAATACTAAATAAACCAAAAAGAAAAGAATGAAGAAAATATGTGAATAGCATTCTAATTATCAAAATCGTTTTCTTTTAGTTTCCCACACTCTTGAATACCTCATTTATCTTGCTAATTTTTAATTATTATTTAGTTCTTTTTGGTGTGTAGTTGCAGCTTCATTTATATTATTCTTCAGTAGTACTATCATTCATTATGTCGACTGTTGTCTGCTAATGCTGTTTTCGCTTATGAATCAATTAATGAAGGTAATCATAATACAACTGAGAAAGAATCTACTCGCTGATGATCAATCTTAGTTCAGTTAATTCTTCTATGCTACAAGATTAATAAAGTAGACTTGTTATTGTCTGATAGCCAATTGAATTAAGTTCTTAATGAAAAGCAGTATTACAACTCTTTCACAGTTCGCACAACAGTTGGTACTTCAATCGTATTGTGCTTGATCAAACTATTGAATTAAAGTTAAAACAATGTAAAAAGATTCTTTTGATAATTCTGCTGTGTTTTATTCCTTCCCACAATCAAATAAACTAATCAAATCGGATTTAAATAGAAGAGAATAGATTACTCAATGTGTAACATAGAATATCACAGATTGTTATCAAATAATATCATGTACGAGAGTAGATTCATTGGCTCACATCAGATTGTCGAACTGGCTAACAGTCTCCAATTTTGTTATAACCATCTTAGTCTGACTTTATAACCCACCGAGATAGAACCTGTAAGGAGTGGCAGGTTCAATCTTTTTTGGGTCATCGATTTGGACAACTGACTCATAGTTAGGAAGTGAGCCGACTCTGAGGATCTATCTTTCGATATTTATCCTCATTTCAAGGCTTCTTCTTTCTAGAGAATCGTCATCAGTTCTTACTTCCTTACCCTTCAGTACAGTGTTGAGATGACCGTCACCTTTTCGATACTCAGAGTAAAATAGTATTCCATTTAAGCTCCCAGTAGTAGCATCTTTCACAGAATCAGGAAGTAAACCAAACACAAATAACTTATTTTATCCTTTTGTTTACTGAAGTTCAACATGCACGACGTAGTTAGTTGATCGGTCCAGAATAAAGTCACAGTAGGACAAACCATATTAAGAATCCTGAGTATTGTTGTAGAATTCTAGCTCTTGCTTGTTGTTCTTAGATACTGAGAACTATTTAGAGTTCTCCCAATTTCCTAAGATAAGATTGGTTCCCGGTAACAAATTCACAAGTTTGGCTGACTGCAATTGTTTCTGTTTGATTGTTAAAAATAAAAGAACGTTGAATAATCTGCTTCATTTTAAAGTTAAAATTATCCTCTGAATCCTCATTAATTGGTGAAATACTTCCCTCATTAAGACTTCCATGCAAAAGGAAGGGTATTCCTCAGAAGAAGAAAGAATAACTTCTGGAAGGTTAAGTTGCATAAATAGTCTGAAAAGAGAATCATTGGTGATTATGAATTTACAGCTCTTGGGGGTTATTAATTCATTCACATTAGTGAAATAAAGAAATGAGTGTAAATGACCATATTTCGAGGAAGTTTAATAAAGCATTATTTACAGCAATTTATCTTATGATATTCCAACTGCAAGGCAAGGAGTGTACCTTATTATTATTCTTTTTTAATAATTTCCACAATCATTCAATTATTTATTTCTTTTTTGTGTAGTTTCAGCTCCATTTATATTATTCTTCAGTAGTATTATCAAATCATTATCTCAATAGTTGCATGCTACTATGGCTGGCACTAAAATATCTATTAATGAAAGTATTCCAAATACTCCTTGAGAAGAAATCTACTCTCTGGTGATGAATGTTAGTCAGTTAATTTTTCTATCCTTGAGGGTGTTGTGCATACATCTCAATTAATTACTTGCCTTCAACAATTCTGCTTATTCCAAGGATCTTCAAATAGGTAGGACAAAGAGAACTAACTATTATCATCTCGAGATTACCATAAGCTTTCACAAAACCAAAGCAAACTCAATGCTATTTGTAGTAAAACAAGTTTAAAAAAAGGCTTGTTGTCTGATTGCCAAACAAATAACGTTCTTAATGAAAAGGATTGCAACTTTTTCACAGTTTGCACAACAGTTGGTACTGCAATCGCATTGAGCTTGATCAAACTATTCAATTAAAGGTAAATAATGTAATTAGTTTTTTTATAATTCTGTGTCTTTTCGTTCTTTCCATAATGAAATAAAACTAATCAAAGCTGATTTAAATAGGAGAGAATAGATTACTCGATGTGTAACATAAAATATCACAGATTGTTATCAAAAAATAGCATGTGCGAGAGGAGATTCATTGACTCACATAGGATCATTGAACTAGCTAACAGTCTCCAACTTTGTGATTGTCATCTTAGTTTGCTTGAGTAACCCAAAGAGATAGAACCTGTAAGAAGTGGCAGGTTCAATCTTGTATTCTTTGTCGATCTGGATAACTGAGTCATAGTTAGGAAGTGAGCCGACTCTGAGGATCTATCTTTCAATATTGATCCTCATTTCTAGGCTTCTTGTTTCTAGAGAATTACCTTAAGTTCTCATGGCATTTCCCTTCAGTAAAGTGTTGAGATTACCGTAATCTTCTCCCTACTCAGAGTAACATATCATTCCATTTGGATACCCAGTAGTATCTTTCTCAGAATCAGGAAGCAAACCAAAGCAAAAGAACTTACCTTACCCTTTTGTTTACTAAAGTTGAACATGCACGACGTAGTTAGTGGAAGGGTTTAAAATAAAGTCACAGTAGGACAAACCATATTTATTATTCCGAGTATTGTTTTTGAATTCTAGTTCCTATTAGTTATTCTTTGATACTGAAAGCTTTTTAGAGCATTCCACATTTCCTAAGATAAGGTTGGTTCTCAGCAACAAATTTGTGGGCTATGACTGCAATTCTTTCTGTTTGGTTGTTAAAAATAACATAATGTTTAATAATCTGCTTCATCTTAGCGTCAAAATGATCCTCTGTATCCTCACTAATTCCTGAAATACTTCCATCCAAATGAAAGAGGATTCCTCAGAAGGAGAAAGAAGAGATCTTGAGAGGCTTGGTAGAATAAATAGCTTGAAAAGAGAAGCATTGGTCATGATGAATTTACAGTTCTTGGGGGATTAATTCATTTAAATTATTAGAAAAGAGTGTAAATGTGCATTTTGAGAAAGCATCAAATTAGCTTATTTACTTCCATACATTTTTTTTTTGATAACTCTGTTTAAGTATTTGCGAGCATCCCAGTTTAGATTTGGCTTTCTAATTGGTTTATTTGGTAAATTTTTTTCTTTTTTTTCCCCAAAAATACTTTAGAAATACTATTCGGTTTGGCGTTTATTTGTGAATTGTAATTGTTAGTTTACTTCAATAGACTGCTGGTTCACTGATTAAGAAGAGTTCTTTTCATGGACAAGTTAGCTCGCGTTAATCTCCTTGGAGTTATCAGAACTCTATTATCTTTAATTAGTTGCTCCCATTTTTCTGTAATATCTTACTTTTGTTTCTAGCTGCTGATTTTTCTCAAAGTTTTTCAATTTAATTTTCTCTTTGCTACACTCCTTCCCACTTACAGATTTGAAAATCATTAATAAGAGTAACAGTCTTATTTTCCTAATTTCTTTCCTTTTCAACAGTTCAAATTAGATTCATCAAATTCTTAAATTTCCTTTTTCCATCTCATATCCTCCAGAAAAAAATATCTGATAAATCCCAAACATCTAAAAGACAATAGAAGATTAATTCAAGATTGGATTAAAAAGCTAAGTGAAGCCTTAACCTTCAAATAAGTTTTTCAAATGAAGGACATATTCCTCTCCTTGGTAGTGCAGCTTTCCCAAAAGAAGACATATTTGATCAATAAAAACTGAATGAATCTTTTCAGTCAAGAAAAGTATTCAAAATAAACTTATCTTTAAATGTGATCAGCTAATCGAGGTTATCAGAATGTGTTTAATGACAAAAAATGCGAACTAACATTCTTTCAATAAGAATCTGAACTCAACTGCAGACTTTCGCTTGCTTAAAAAAACCCAGCGTAGTATGGATGTATTGGAATGATGGTTTGAACGTGTAATGTTTTGAAAATAATCCCAAAGAAAGCAAGAGCATGTATGTGAATGTGTATTTTCTTGAAAATCAAATAATTTTTCTCAAAACAGTAACCAATAAACCAAATGAAAAACCTTTGAATACCAATCTAATTATTAAGAAATATTTTTATTTTTACTTTCCCACTCTCAAAATATCTTCATTTATCTTGTTATTTTTAATTATTCTTGTGATATTAAGCTTTCAGTAAATAAATTGCTATTAATTAAAGATAATTTAGCTGCATTGAATAGTTTTGTGAAACTATTCTTACTTTTAACTCAAATTACTAAATCTTTTGGTGGTAGTAGTTAAAAGCCGCGTGAGGTCACCAAAAAAATACAAAATTTGAATTTGATTGAAGTCATAAATCGTAATTTATTAAAGGAAGAAAAAGAATTAAATAAAAAAAGCTTTATTCAAAACAAATAAAATTTCAACAAATGTATTTTATTCATAAAGATTATTGCTAGTTTTTATTATGTTAGTAATATTATCTGTGAACTGTTGCGCGTTAATGTAATTACTCTATTTTACTAAAGTAGTTTAAGCAATTTTTGCAATAAAATCTTTTATTTCTAGCTCCATAAGCACATGGAAAATAATAATTATTACATTCGTTCAATTACTTATTTCTTTTTGTTGTGTAGTTTCACTTCATTTATATTATTCTTCAGTAGTATTATCAATCATTATACCAATAGTTGTCTCCTAATGCTGCTATCGCTTATGTATCTATTAATAGAAGTACTCATAATAATACTCCTGAGAAGAAATCTACTCTCTGGTGATGAATGCTAGTCAGTTAATTCTTCTATCCTTGAGGGTGTTGTGCATACATCTCAATTAATTACTTGCCTTCAACAATTCTGCTTATTCCAAGGATCTTCAAATAGATAGGACAAAGAGAACTAACAATTATCATCTCTAGATTAACATAAGCCTCAACAAAACCAAAGCAAACTCAATGCTATTTGTAGTAAAACAAGTTTAAAAAAAGTCTTTTTATCTGATAGCCAAACAAATTAAGTTTTTAATGAAAAGGATTGCAACTTTTTCACAGTAAGCACAACAGTTGGTACTGCAATCGCATTGAGCTTGATCAAACTATTCAATTAAAGCTAAAATAATGTAAATAGTTCTTTTTATAATTCTGCTGTCTTTTCGTCCTTCCCATAATCAAATAAAACTAATCAAAGCGGATTTAATTGGGAGAGAATAGATTACTCAATGTGTAACATAAAATATCACAGATTGTTATCAAATAATAGCATGTGCGAGAGGAGATTGATCGACTCACATAAGGTCATTAAATTCGCTAACACTCTCTAGCTTTGTAATGCTTATTTTAGTCTCCTTGTTTAACCCATAGAGAAAGAACCTGTAAGGAGTAGCAGGTTCAATCTTTTTTGGATTATTGATCTGAACAACTGAGTCATAGTTAGGAAGTGAGCCGACTCTGAGAATCTATCTTTCGATATTTATCCTCATTTCTAGGCTTTTTCTTTCTAAAGATCTGTCAATAGTTTTTATGGCCTTTCCTTTCAATTAAGTATTGAGATGACCTGCATCAATTTACTCATCATAATCTAGTATTCCATTTATTCCCTGAGTAATATCTTTCAAAGAATCAGGAAGCAAGCCAAAGCAAAAGAACTTATCTTATCCTTTTGTTTACTAAAGTAGAATATGGATGATATAGTTAGTTGAAATGTCCATAATAAAGTCCAAGTAGGACAAACCGAAAATGCAATCCGGGGTATTATCTCTATTTTCGAATTCAAGTTCTTGCAAATTGTTCTTTGTTATAGAAAGCTTTTTAGAGTCCAAATAATTGGCTAAGATAAGGTTGGTTCTCGGCAACAAATCTGTCCGTTTTAATGGCTGAAATTATCTCTGTTTGGTTGTTAAAAATAATAGAATGTTTAATAATATGCTTTATACTAGAGTTAAAATGATCTTCATTAATTCCTGAAGTGCTTCCCTCATAAAGACTTCTATGCAAGAAGAGGATTCCTCAGAAGAAAAAAGAAGAACTTCTGGAAGGTTAGTTGCATAAATAGTCTGAAAAGAAAATCAATCATTGGTGATGATGAATTTACAGCTCTTGGAGGATTAATTTATTCACATCAGTGGAAAATCAAGAAAAGAGTGTAAATGAGCATTTTGAGAAAGCTTAAAATTAGTTTATTTACTTCCGTTTGTTTTAAAAAGTTATTTTCGTAATATCTGCCTATTAATTTGCTTTCATCAAAGTTGAAATTTCGTTCTCTTATTTGTTTATCAAACAAAATGTTTCCTCTTTTTGTTTTCCAAAAATAATTCCCCAAAAATACTAAAGCAAATTCAATTCTATTTAGCACTTATTTATGAATTGCAAAAACTAATTTACTTTAATAGACTACTCGCTGATAAATTAAGAGGATTTCTTTTCAAGCTTTAATTACTCCACCAAGATTGCGTTACTCTCCTTCTCCTCCTAACAAGTTAATAGAATCAAAGAATTTGATAAAATAAAAAAAATATTACGTTGAATTATTGATTGAGATCAGAGTTCTCTTTCGTTATGGTCTAATTTTCTTGCTTTAAATCAGAGATTTCTTATTATTGACCAGATTTGATTTGCTAGAGATCAGAATTATCTTATTTTAGGCTGACGATTTCCTATGAATGTTTTTCCTCTAAGTCTTGAATTTTTTTCTCAAAAGCTAGCTGTTGAGATTCGTTAATCTAACTTTAGTAATCCTCCAGCTCTTTTTGTTTTCTTTTGAGTGCATTTTAGTATTCATCACTCTAAAAATAGAATCAGACAATAATAAAAGCATTAATAACACCAGTTTCGAATAAATAATTGAAAAAAAATAAAGAAAAATTAATTACTTGCTAAATTGCGTGGAGAGGAGATGGATGAGTACCCTCAAAAAAGTTGATCTCTTCAAGAAGTGCACATACCAGGCTTCTAATTTTGCTGGGTTATTCCACTGAAAACGCATCATTGATACATCGGAGTTAATCATAGATTGTTTTAATCTTCTGAGTGTTTCTCTCTGCATTTGAGACATGGTTACGGACGAATAAAGTTAGTCTTTCTTCATTGTTAACATCTAAAAGAATCTGTTGAAGATTTTCAAGATCGTTTATTTCAGACCAACAGACCTTTTACTGCTGAAAGATGCTACCATATTCCATTAATTTGAACTTTTTAGCTTCTTTCCTCTCTTCTATTTTCTCTTAAATCTCCTTAGTTAGCTCCTAAAAGTAAATATCCATTTGAGCTGTTTCAGAATCCATGCCGTCACTAATAGTTTGGCTTATTTCGCTAAGTTGAGAGTCTGATAGTACTGGATAAGATGACAATTCTCTCTAGCTCGATACGTCAAAAATATCTTTAATATTCTGGAAGTTGTTGAATTGGATATTATTTTCCTCTATGCACATTTTGCAGATTCTTGCATTTTCTACATCAGGCATCAAATGTAGATACTCAGCTTTCATTTCAGGGTGTTTTTTGCATGTAACTTAAAGAACCTTTTAGATGTCTTTATCTGATATTTTCAAGGGAATATCATCCTTATTCTAAATCACTTGTTTCATTTCCGAAAAATCTTACATCTTTTCTAGTTGTTGAGTTTTCTCAAAAAATATCAATTTAATTGTTCTCTTTGTCTCAGCTTGAACTCCTTCTCACTTAAAGATTGAAAAGCAGTAGTTTTTGATGTAATAGTATTTCCCTAATATCTTTCCTTTTCAAATATTCTAAATTTTTCCTTTTTCTATATCATATCCCGCAGAAAAGAATATCTGATAAATTCCAAGAACACCAAAAGAAGCTAAGTGAAACTTTGAACCTTCAAAAATCAGCCAAACAAATGAAGAAATGAGACCTCTCCTTTGACTAGTAAAGCTTTCCAACATAAGACATATTTGGTCAATAAAAACAGAATGAATATTTTCGCTTAAGTCAATATTTCAAAATAAACAAATCAATAGATGTAATCAGCTAATTGAAGAGATTAGAATATTTTGAATGACATACATTTCAAACTAATTTTCTTTCAGAGGAATAAATACTCAATGCATACTATCGTCTGTTGCGAATAAATATGCCTAGTATCTAATAAATATATCAGAGTGATGATTTGTACTTTTAAAGCTTAGGGAATAGTCCCAAAGAAAGTAAGAGCATGTATGTGTTTGTGGATTATCTTACAAACCAAATAATCTTTCTTGAAACAATACTCAACAAATCAAATGAAAAGAATGGAAAAAAGTTGTGATTAGAATTCCTAATTTATTAGAAATCCTTAGTTTTTAGTTTCCCACACTCTGGATACTTTCATTTATCTAGATAATTTTTAATTATTCTTGAAATATTAATAAGATTAATGAATGTTATTATTTTGGAGAGGGGAGGGGGGAGATGATCTTTTTGAAGATTGATGAATTTAAAGCAACAAGATAGCAAGAAAAACTATTCTAACAAAAGTAATTAATAATTTGGGAAAAGCTCGTATTTGGGAAAAATAATTAATACAAATTACTAATTACTTTGGGGAATATTTATTGATCAAAGTAAAATCTTGAAAACATGAAGAAGTTCTATGTAGTTTAAGATGCAACAGTCTTATTTTCCAATCTCTTACCTTTTTATTAATTTAAATTAGATTCATGAAACCTACAATTTTCCTTTTTCAATCTCATATCCCCCATAAAAGAATATCAAATCAGTACCAAGAATACCAAAAGAAAAATAGAAGATTAAATCAATATTTGTTTAAAAGATCAGTTTAATCTTATTTCAGAGGAATCTAAACTAAAGCAGATTTCGCTTGTTCCTCCTAATATCAAAAAGATAAATCAGAAAGATAATCTGAACTTCTAAAATTCTGAGAAATACCTCAAAGAAAGCAACATTTTCTTTCTTAAAAAAATACTAAATAAATCAACAGAAAAGAATGAAAAAAATCTTTTAACACCATTTTTTTAACTCCCTTATTTTGTTTAAAATATTCTGAATACCTTCATTTATCTTGTTATTTTTACCTCTTCTAGAATTATAAAAGAAAACCAATAACATAATTGCTGAAATCAAATAAATTAAAGTGATCATAAAGGCCATAAGGATTAGGCAATAGTATTAAGAATTTCATTGAAACCTTTAATATTTCCATAGTAATTTCTTCCAAGATTATTAAACCAGGACTTTGGTGTAGTTTAAGAGATTTTTTCATAGCACTTATCAGCATTGATTCTCTCATAATCCTTCAAAGAATCAACACAAAATAATCTTTTTCAAGCTCATTCTATTATCATTTATTAAATGGATTAATTCCTTTCAATAGGTTCTATTTAGTTCTACATTTCATCTTTATTAATTGTCTTTTTAATTATTGTTAACTTTCATTTTAGTCATGTTGTTCATAATCATTTCTTTCCTAAAAGAAGTTCTTTCTCAAGTTGTTTCTTTATTTAAATTATTTCAGTTATTTATGATATTAGTATTTAATAGTCTTCTGTATGACTCAATGAGAAAAAAGAATGAATTGATATGAAAACTACATTAATGCCGTTATAACGCGCTAGTTATTTGGATTAAGTTTAACCTAAAACGTCTTGTTGTAGTGTTAACTCAAAAATATCCCAAAGAAATTAACATTAAAATAAGTAAAACAATAAGAAAGTCCAATTATTAACAGGTTAGAAATCTGCCTTCTTGATATTATTGAGCGAATTTCTAAAATTCTCAATGTTTTTTTGAATTATTATGGAGATTGATTTAAGTTTATTTCTTACTTAAATCGCAGAAAAAAAGAAAAGGAAAGAGTTTACAATAAATATTCAATATTATGAAATCTTTGTCAAACGGAAATCAGAAATAGACCTATTGAATAGCTTTGAAGAAAATAATATGAGTGATGACACCTCAAATCTCCATTATGGTGTTTGAAATTAAAAAGCTAACCCTCTGCTAAAATGTTCAACAGAAAAAGAGAAAGACCTTAGAGATGGGTGAGCTGTCATTTCCCCTCTTTTAATGCATGCAATAAAAGTTCTTAGAACTCATCTTCTGAAAAGTCGTCAGGAATAATTATGAAAATAATCTGAAAATGACAATCTATTAGCAATTGACATTCTTTTTTGATAGAAATAGTTTTCCTAAAATGGATGATCGACAATCTCCCCTTCAGTTCTAGCTATCATTACCAATAAAAAGCTGAAAAAAGCAATTTTTCTAAAATATCAGCATTATGAGTCTCCTATTTAATAACATTTTCAACTATTGTAACAGGCACTCTATCAAGATTATTTCAAAGGAAATAGCTTGTGTAATAATAATCCTTTAAGTTTGATGTAATTTTTTGATTTTACATCAAAATAAAAATGCTTTTAGATATTCTTAGATTTTATGATTTAAAAATAAAGCTCCCCAAAGAATAGTAATATCTCAGTAAATGAAATAAAATGAACAATCTCAAAATAATTAATTTTTGATAAGTTTATCACAGTTAGGGATATTACAAAACCTTAGATATTAGGTGTTATAAAAATTATTATTTTACTACTTACATACAAAATATATATATTCTTAAGTAAAGTATGAATTTTTTTCTGCTAACCTCACACAATAGGGTAGCGTACTTCTGAAACAACGAAGCATTTACCTGGGCCTTCGTGATCGTTGTCGTCTCTGATGATTCTAACATAACCCTTTTGAGAAAAGAAAACAAAAATTTAAAAAGAATTTTTTTTTTAAATCGAAAGTTCTTACATTTTCACCCCATCCAGTTCCCCATTGATTTCTAATGAGCCAGTAGTCTACTTAGAGTTCTTCATCGTATCCATATCCAACCATAAGTAAGCAGTGGTCTGCATCATCGAATGGACCATCTTCACATTCTGTAATGACACCGTCTGTGTAGTATCTGAAAGACACATCAGAGGAATTCAAGCAAATTGACAAGGGTCTCTCAACTAGAGCTGCTTTCACTTGAGCTTAGTCACTAGGGACATCCACGAATCCTTTAATCTAAAACAATGGATCAGAATGAGCAAATTTGCAGCTGTTTTATTTGGCCACATATGGATAATCCTTCTCAGTCATAATTCCACCGAATTTTCTAATACAATCGAAAGCTGGAGCTGGATCACCACCAGTGCAGCCATACTCATCGATTCTGCAGCAATCAATGACTTACTAAGTTGATAAATCGACAAGCTCACCAGTCACCAAGAAATGTAATGATTCGATACTTCCAACTGTTGAAAACGCCCAGCATCCACCGCAACCATTTTAGATCTTCACTGATGTCACTGCACCTTGTTCTCTCCAATCAACGTGATCAGGGAGACCATCAGTAGGCAAAGTTTTATGTGTTTCTCCATCATTTCCACCAAAGGAAGGAGTATATCCTGTTAAAGTTGTCTTGAATTCTCTTTCTGAGAGATCAGCGAATTAATTAACTCCAACCTTAGAGAACACCAAGAATTTATTGTGTCGGTAGATCTAAACATAGTTATCTGAGAAAATACTGTATCTGTATTCTTCTTCTTCAGGAGTAGAGTAGATTTTGTGGTATTTGACTTTGAAGTTGGTGAATGCTCTAGCGATTTGAGCCTTCAGCATTTCCTTGATTTAATCATCGGATTCCTTGTTGATAATACTGTTGATTATCAAGAATCCAGAGACGAATAGAACTGCCAAGAGTGTGAAGGTACGCAGTTTCATGGTTATCTTTTTCTTTTTAAGATCAGACTTATGATTATTATTGTGTTAATTGTAATAATATTTGTTTCTGTTTATTCTTCGCTTTGTTTTTAATTGTCTCTGTGCGTGTCTAATCCTCGAAACTTAATTTCTTTTATTAACTACGAAATTTGTCTTTTAGATTGTTATTTCAGGCATAACTTTTAGCCTTTCAGAAACTGTTCAAACTAAAAATAATCATAAATGAATGGCAGAATAGAAATTACTTGTTAGTTATTCATGATTTCTTTGAATTATTTATCTTTGTTGACATAAGTTCAACAGACTCCTTGTTTTTTTTCAATGGGAAGCATTAAATATTTTTTTTACAAAATTCTTAGTGAAGCATTCATAAAGTCTCTAAAGATATTCACACTGTATGATATTGTTGGTGTGCGTTTTAACTAACTTTCAGTGGTGCTGCTCCCTTTTTTCCATATAAAATACCTTTATTCATTTTATTACCTATTTAATTTAAATAATTCTTTTAGTTATTTTTGAATGATGCATCTTTTGAATAATAAAACAAATCTGTCTTTTCATTGCAAGGGTTAATACCAAAAATAATCAAAGAAATTTGGTAATTACTATTGATTTGGATAGCCTAAAAGTTACAAAACTTACAAATTAAAAGCAGAAATAAGAAGAACTTAGGGATCATGAGCAGTAAAGTCAACGAAGCTGCTAATGCTGCTCCGAAGAACGAAAAGGACAAAAAACAAAAACAAAATTTACCATCAACAAAAAAACAACAATAATAACAACAGCAGTAATAACCTGAGTCTCAAGGAGACAGAAAGAATGATGGAGCTCCGGCTTAAGATGGAAACAATACTTCAAAGATCGCAAAGAGGACTGGAATTCCTAGAAATGTCAATTCCTATGCTCATTTCTTGAAACACGAATACATCACAGAGTAAGACATTGAATGGGTACTCAAGCTGCGTAATCAAGATGATTCTCTTAAGGAGCGTCTTGCACACATTCCAAATGCTCCTTTTTCTGTTTCTGATAAGAAAATTCTAACGATGGAAAAATCTCATAGTAACAAAGATGTAACTCTGAAAAGAGGAAATTTAGTCAATGTTGAACATCTTGTCCGGCATCGTTTAGGGCCAACACCTTCTCTAGGAACAGTTTAATTTGAAACTGGCTTAAGAGATTACGAAGATAAAGAAGCCAAGTTTGTGTAGCTCGAAAAGGGATGGTCGAATGTACCCAAAAAAGATAGAAATGAATTTCCTAAATTTCTTCCTAAACTTAAAGATGAGCTGCAAATGCGTAAGACTTTAAAGAAAACTGGAACCATGGGGGAGCTCTATCACGACGGATTTGATAGATATCTCAGTCTCCCAAAATACAGCGAAAAATTTGGCTACAAGA
>Ga0302271_10002820_pt1 | contig 15305 bp, 8 predicted proteins | sample III_Bog_N1_1_FD_198767 | JGI IMG/M metagenome (GOLD analysis project Ga0302271, IMG submission 198767) | Peat permafrost microbial communities from Stordalen Mire near Abisko, Sweden - III_Bog_N1_1 | ecosystem: Environmental > Terrestrial > Soil > Wetlands > Peat | place: Sweden: Abisko... | reverse complement strand
TTCTGACATTCTCATCCATTGCCAAAGAAAGAACAATGCCCATCACTGCACGTATTGAGGATTATGATTGCTGTTCCACTGACATTATGGCAGGGTTTGTTGAACTCAACAGAGTCCTCGCTTTACCCGAAATCACAGAAAACGTCACTGTTGTGTTTATCAGCGATGGCTAAGATGATAATTCTGGAACTCTCAATGAGCGTCTCAAAGCGCTAACTGTTCATGCAGGAAAGAAAATCAATTTCATTTCCGTCGGTGTCGGATCAGGATTCCCAACGTTTGTGGCCATGAGTCTACGTGAGATCTACCACAATGGTGAACCTTCTCTTCCTCCTGTTTTCCTGATCAATAACGTATTTTCAAAAAATGATGAATGGGAGAAAGAAATCTCAATAATTGCTGATCTTTTTCATCAGACCTCCGTTGAAGTTGAATGGGCTGAATAATTCGACTAGCTTGTGAGATTCATTGGACATTCTGCTAAGATCAGTGTGACTCCGAAAGTTAAGATTCTTCCATGGATGCCCGAAGTTGAGGAGATCTATGAGAATTCCTGGGTTTTATCAGAGGCCAGTGTGTTAGTAGTGAATAGCTCCACTGAAGTTCTCAAGGTTGAGACGATGAACTACTAAGAGCTCATATCTATTGCGCGGGGTTGGCTTAGTGAGTTGTAGATTTCTTCTCTTAAGAAATAGGCTAGAGAGGATGCAATTATTGCGCTGAAGCACTTAAATGATTTTAATGATCAGTTTGTTAATCCTAAGAAGACAGAGAAAGAGCCTAAGCTTACGTTTAATTAAAGAATTCTTAAGAAAATGCAGGCCACTACGGATTTCCAAATCTAAGCTATCCTCAAAGAAATCAAGAACATTGCAAATGACTAAATTCTAAGTAATTTAGTTTCCAAGATTTAATTGAAAGAGGTTGTTGTGTTGAACAATGGAATTGATTTGTGCAGGTTAATTGAGTGACAGTGAAGCAGCCAAGAGACTAGCTATCGGAACTCAAGTCGGAAAGTACCATTAAGCAGCTATGCAGATAAGAGGAATCACAGTTGACGACTACGTCGAAGCAAGAAAATACTTTGTTGAGGTAACGAAAACGATATCTATATTATTATTAACATATTTCTTTGTAATTTCTAGACACTTAAGGGCACTATCCTCGAGGGGCTTTCTGACTAAGAAGTCTCAGTTATCTCCTAGCAGAATCAACGAGAAGTGTTCTAAGAAAAGGATTTAATCGAAGGGTTAGAAAATTGCAGCAGCCAATATGATCTCATTGAAAATTTCCCGCTCGTTGGACATGCCATCCAGTAATTACATTAATAAATAACAAAAAAGCCAGAGGATCAAGATTTATTTATTCCTTTTTGTTTAATAGAATCAGACGATCTGATGGTGGTATGATTAATCCATACATGGTATCAGTTGTCGGTATGGCAAAGCTACATAAGGTTATTGACACTGTATCTATTCATCAATCTGACAGCAATGAATTAGTGCTAAGTGTTGGTGGTCATGATGAAGAGAGAGCCAATGCTGTTGTCCCTTTGTTCTCGAAAAAAGATGCAGTACTCAGTCCTTTACTGAAGTCTAAACTCTACTCTATTTTGATGACATTCAATGTCATGGGGAATGCTGATACCTGCTTTGAAAACGCATATTTCGCTTTGCTTGCTAACACATGCGTTTATTTACTGAATTAGCCTGAATCCGAGTGGAGAAATAACACTCTTGATCTTGTTGGAAGCACTATCAGCATTACTTAGGGTACTAAAGAAGTCTTCAAGAAATATGCTGCAGCGTTGATTGAGACTCCTAGGATTGCGGTGGTAACTGAAAGTCCAAGCATAGAGACGAAATGCGAGGATCTCTCTAAGGCAATTGGGACATTGTTCTATTTAGTATGGAGCAAGTAGCTTGAAGATAAAGAAAAAATTAGGGAAATCTTGCAAGCGATTTATTAAGAAGAAATCGGAAGAAAGTACCCTGGGGAGATAGGCATTGATACTTATTTCAAAGTTGTGCTGCCTGAAGGAGCTGTTCTCCCTGAGTTTGAGGCAGAGGAGAAGAAAATCCTTGAAGATTTTGCAGATGTTTCTAAGTTTTTCACGAAATATGATATGAAGAGAGAAGTTGACAAAGCTGTGGATGCGCTTCCTCTTAAGTTAGGATTTGAGATATCAGCGAGCTTTGATCTTGAAAGTTGTGATTTTGTGAAAATAGGGAAACTGAAAAGAGATAATCTTAATAAGATCTTCAAGTATTTTTGTCCAGACCAAGCAGAACCTGACAATAATCAGATCGCTTAGTGGGTATACCATGCTTCTAAATTCCGCAACTCCTATGAAAGAAACACAGTAAACCAGAAAGAATGGGCATTATGAATCTGAAAATACTAATATTTTGCTTGTTTATTTTTAACAAAGGTTGAAATCGATTCTGATCTTGAAAAAATCTTGAAGGGTTTAGCAAAGCAAAAGGAAAATAATATCCTGAAAAGCAACACAATTGCAGCCAGATCTTACACAAAATTAGTTGATAACTTTGAAACATTAATGGTTGAAAATCATTTTGACGTTGAGCCAATGACTCCTGAGGAACTCAAAGCTTATTGTGAAAAAAACGGACTGGACTCAGCAGCGTTCATCTTCAATGGAGCTTCCAATCTGCTTACAAACGCATGTATGGCGAAAACATGCCCGTTCTACATGAAGTTGACAAATCAGCTCCCTTAACATCTCGAATCCGATATCGGAAGATTCCCAGCATTACATAAAACTATTAAACTGAATCCGACACTCTCTGCAGAAGAACTCATCGAAAAGATTGTTAAAGGAGAATGTCTCCAGCCAATCAATGGTGTCATCCCTTTGAACTTAATCCCCCCAACAAGCAGCAAAAAACTAGAGAAGTTCAAGGAAAAATACATAGTATTCATTCAACAAATCAAGAATTACTACAACAGCAGACCAGGAATCTGAGTCATAATAATGTTAAATGTTTCCATATTCTTTGTTGTTAATTACCATTGAATCATAGCTCATTCAATGATAAAAATATGCAAACCTTTTAATTCTAAAAGGATTAGAAAAATATTAAATTAAGAGTCATTTTTAATGGGAAATTGCCAACTTTTCTCAGGAGTTGATCAGCATCTGCTTAATCGAAAGGAGGTCTTTACCTCAAAGAACATTTGGCTAAAGTTGTTTCCGATATATTGATTTAAATCACAAAGCTTTAGCTATTCTTTTTTGATAAATACAATCTAATGAAATGTTTGATCAAATTGATCGAAGTCTGTGTTTGTATGCAGAACATAAAGAAAATTGAAATCAATGTAGTGTTCAAAGCAGCAGAATTTAGCAGTAGTCCTTTTATTATTTTAGTAGAATCATACTAAAAATGAGAATCCTGTTAATAAAATTTTGCCCTTTATGATCACAACATTTTCCTTTATCCTCTAGGATTTCAAGCCCATACTTAAATCTTAATAATTAAAAGAAAATGAATCTAGATGACAACAAAGTACTCCTTTAAAAAATTAGTCACTTTATCCAGGAACAGCAAAGAAAGTTAAGAAATCACTCCAAGCGAATTACTTAGTTTGAAAGTCTGTAGTTTCTTCAATCTAAGTTTAAGACTACATAGTTAGAGGTAGGAGGCTCATTATTACTCTAACTTCTCGAGGTTGCATGAGGTTTTTATTATCACGATTCTTGTTAATGAAGCAAAAAGAAATCAGATTCTCTTAATTTTTCAAATTGGTTTATGCATTAGTGGAAATATGAATAATCTTGTAATCATACCCCATTATTATTTAATTTTCCTTCAAACAAAACAATTGATTGATCACCATCTGATAATCAAGTCAACAAATATTTGTGAGAATGAATGCACCCTCAGATAAAATTGCAATGGAAACCAAAAACTGCAGCTTTAGCCTTCAGTCCATAGAGAAGTTTCTAGTCTTGATGGCAATCTAGTAGACAGACTATTCTGACATCAGCTACAAAGCAAACGGACCTTTCGCGCTAGTGCTCAGTGCTAAATAGAATGGGATTGCAGAGATGGCTCTGAAAGTACTTGAATGCACTGCTCACACAGATTGCTAGATTTAAGTAATGGAGAGAGAGTATGCCATACGAAAATAGCTCCCTTCTAGCGATTACTTTATGGCTATTTAGAATTAATTTTTCCTTACAGAAATGGATGAAAGTGCTGAATAGGGTAAAATTGAGGATTCAAATACTGCTCGGAAGGTCTATTTTGTGCAGCAAATGGAAATGTGTCAAGGAAGCTTAAACGACATCATTTAGAATAATAAGGATCCTCCTTCTGAAGCCTTTAAGGAATTGTTAGCGATTCAAATGCTTGATGCTGTGAACCTACTGCATCAAAAGCACATAGCTCATGGAGATATCACAGCACAGCACTTCTTAGTTTCATCGAGTTATGACTATCCAGTTGTCCTGAAACTGTTCAATCTTAGGTTTACTTCTTTTGTTAACCCCAGAAACCCATCGAATTCGGTATCCGAAAAAGAATCCTAGAACAGAATGATTTCTATTTGGGAGATCTAAAGAGACTGCTTTGAATAAGATCTTGTAGCCTTGGGAAAAATCTTTCTTCAGTTGGATAATATTGGCGCTAATTTTGATTACTCGACAATCTCTAATATTGATCTTGCTTAACCTGACTTAACGACTATGTTTGAAATCCACCAGCCCAATCAGAGTACTTAGCTTTACAAGATAGCTTGCTAGTTATTGAGTAAGTCAAGAGAGAATAACTAGAGCGCTCGCTCAATGCTGCTGTTGCTTCTTTAGAAACAAGCAGGGACTTTGAAAATACCCTTATTTTCAGTCGTTATGAAGAGTTATGTAGACTCTCTGTGTCTGCCAATTCCATCTAAAAGGGTAATGCTTGATTTTCTTGTATGGCAAGTGAGTAGAAAACACAAACTTCATAACATAGCCAGCTGGTTTAACGACAAGGGATAAAGAAAAACCTAATTAACTGTGGATTTACTCAAGAGCGCTTTGAACATCATGCTGGAGTGGAAAGAGTTTAGTGAAGTATATGATGTCGTAGGAGTTGGAGTTGGTGGAGTACTCTTCGGAGTAGAAAACCTCATAGAAAAAAGGAAATCTGTTCTCAAACTCTCATTGTGCACCAACAAAGCAGAAACCATCAGAGAAATAGGCATTAGGAGGATTTGTACAGCTCCTTACATTGTATAATTCTACGGATGCAAGTTCTTCAAAGATGCTAATGGCAATGAGTTTGTAGTCTAAGAGCTAGAGAAATGTAATTATTCCCTTATCCATCACCTGGAATTGCAGAGAATGTACGGAGAATACTCAGATGAATAAAAGAATCTTATGTCCCTTCAAATCATTAATTCAGTTAGCTTCCTTCATGAGAATCGAATACTCCACAGAAACATCAAGTTAGACAGTTTTTTAATTACAAAAAACCGATCAGGATAAGCAGTTGTTAAGTTAGGCAACTTTAGTCATGCTGCTTAATTACAAGATAACTTCGAAGAGCTGTCAACTTTAGAAAATCAACTATTTGAACGGAAATTTTAATCACCTGTGAATTGTATTTTGTAGAGGCATAACAGAGAATCTCCCTTGTATTTCGCACCGGAGAGATGGAAAAATCCAGATCTTTCGACATTCTTCACTGATAGCTTCTCGGTCGGTCTTTGCATCTTTCTCCTTGACAACTACCTTGTCTGTTCAGAAGAACAACTTGCTCGAAAGATGCTGTCAGTTTCACTAGGATCTACTGAGATCTGCTCGAATACGAATCCTCAGATTAACACAAAAGCAGGTTTTCAAAAAATTGCTAAACAGCTCCTTATGTTTTAGCCACAATAAAGAAAATCTCTGAGGAATTTAACTGAGAAGCTCACTACATCTTCGAAAGAAAACTAGGAAAATCCTAAGGATTTTGATGAGAATAATTTTCAATAGCAAATGGTGTTAACAATCAAGGATCGCAAGGCATTAGATGATTTTAAATAAGCTCCCTTGAGATTTGCTAGTCTTTTCAGTGTTTGTCTCGATCTCAATGAAATATGGATTGGGGATATGGAGACAAAATCTCTCTTAAACTTAATCAGTAATCTCCTCAGTTTGTCAAGTATCTCACTTAGTTTTAAAAGAAGTTCAATTGCGCCTTTTGGAGCTAGATCTTTCCTGTCTCCTTTAGCTGTGCTAGTCAATTTATCGAGTGTCTCACTCAACCTCTTTGGAACCTCAATTGGAGACATAGGAGAGTAATCTCTGTCTCCCTTAGCGAGTCTCCTTAACCTCTCAAAACTAACTCTAAATCTAAATAGCAACACAATTGGAGACATAGGAGCATCATCTCTGTTATCTCCCATAGCGAATCTCCATAACCTCTCAAGCCTAACCATAAATCTATAAAGTAACTTAATTGGGCACACAGGAGCGTAATCTCTGTTATCTCCCTTAGCGAGTCTCCTTAATCTCTCAAGCCTAACCCTAAATCTAGATGACAACGAAATTAAACAAAAAGGAGCGTAATCTTTGTTATCTCCCTTAGCGAGTCTCCTTAATCTCTCAAGCCTAACACTAAATTTAGTTAACAACAAAATTGGACACACAGGAGCGTAATCTCTTTTATCCCCCTTAACGAATCTCCTTAACCTCTCAAGCCTAACCATAAATCTATTAGGTAACTTAATTGGGGACATAGGAGCATAATCTCTGTTATCTCCCTTAGCGAATCTCCTTAACCTCTCAAACCTAACCTTAAAACTAGAAAACAACCGAATTGGAGACATAGGAGCGTAATATCTGTTATGTCCCTTAGCGAATCTCCTTAATCTCTCAAGCCTAACCCTAAATCTAGAGGACAACCAAATTGGAGAAAAAGGAGCATCATCTCTGTTATCTCCCTTAACAAAACCCCTTAACCTCTCAAGCCTAATCCTAAATCTAAATTATAACGAATTTGGAGACATAGAAGCGTAATCTCTGCTATCACCCTTAAAGAATCTCCTTAATCTTTCAATCCTAACTCTAAATCTAGAAAGCAACAAAATTGGAGACTTAGGAGCATAATCTCTATTATATCCCTTAGAGAATCTCTTTAATCTCTCAAACTTAACCCTAAATGTAAAATACAACATAATACGAATACGAATACGAATACATATCAAATAACTTTTTTGTGCTTGAAATTAAAAATTTAACATACAACATAATTGAAGATATAGGAGCGTAATCTCTGTTATCTCCCTTAATGAACCTCTTTAATCTTTAAAGCTTAACTCTAAATCTAGATAGTAACAAAATTGAAAACATAGGAGCATCATCTCTGTTATGTCCCTTAGCGAATCTCCTTAATATTTCAAGCCTAACACTAATTCTAGATTACAATGAAATTGGTGAAATAGGAGCTTAATGTCTGTTATCTCCCTTAGAGAATCTCCAAAATCTATCAAGCCTAACTCTAAATCTAGATAGCAACCAAATTGGAGGTATAGGAGCGTAATCTCTGCTATCTCCCTTAGCGAATCTCTTTAATCTCTCAATCCTAACTCTAAATCTAGAAGGCAACAAAATCGGAGACATAGGAGCATCATTTCTATTATATCCCTTAGAGAATCTCTTTAATCTCTCAAACTTAACCCTAAATGTAAAATACAACATAATTGAAGATATAGGAGCGTAATCTCTGTTATCTCCCTTAATGAACCTCTTTAATCTTTAAAGCTTAACTCTAAATCTAGATAGTAACAAAATTGGAAACATAGGAGCATCATCTCTGTTATGTCCCTTAGCGAATCTCCTTAATCTTTCAGGCCTAACACTAAATCTAAAAAGCAACAAAATTGGTGAAATAGGAGCGTAATCTCTGTTTTCTCCCTTAACGAACCTCCTTAATCTTTAAAGCCTAACTCTAAATCTAGATAGCAACCAAATTGGAGACATAGGAGCATAATGTCTGTTATCTCCCTTAACGAACCTCCTTAATCTTTAAAGCTTAGCCCTAAATCTAGAGAGCAATAAAATTGGAGGTATAGGAGCATCATCTCTGTTATCTCCCTTAGCGAAACTCCTTAATCTTTCAAACCTAACACTAAATCTAAATTTCAACTCAATTTAACAAAAAGGAGCGTAATATCTGTTATTTCCCTTTACAAATCTCTTTAATCTCTCAAACTTAATCCTAAATCTAGATGGCAACATAATTGGAGATATAGGAGTGTATTATCTGTTATGTCCCATAATGAATCTCCTTAATCTCTCAAGCATAACCTTAGATTTAAAATACAACAGGATTGGAGAAATAGGAGCGTAATCTCTGTTTACTCCTTTAACGAATCTCCTTAATCTTTAAAGCCTAACTCTAAATCTAAATTATAACGAAATTGGAGACATAGGAGCGTAATCTCTGTTATCTCCCTTAACGAATCTCCTTAATCTCTCATGCCTAACTCTAAATCTAGATAGCAACCGAATTGGAGGCACAGGGGCGTAATCTCTTTTATGTCCCTTAGGAAATCTCCTTAATCTCTCAAAACTAACTCTAAATTTATAAAGCAATAACATTGGAGACATAGGAACCTATTATCTTTTCTATCCCCTCTCCAACTTGATCAGTCTTTTAAGTTTAAACCTACAAATTAGCAATCACCTCAAAACTAAAGAAATAAAACACTTGTTCAAGCATTATTTCTACAAAATTAAAGTTTTAGAGTTGAATGATTGAATATTTGTATTTATTGCACATTTTTCTGTTATTTAAACATGGCTAACTAACATCTCAAATGGCAAGTATCCATCATTGGAACCATTATCTTCTATTTCTTCTCATTTTTCTGATGGGATTATTTTATTGAATGTTTTGATATTCGGATAATATTATTGACTTCTTTTTCTTTTATTAGCTCTAAAACTGTGGTGTTGTGCTCTAACAGCTAATAATATGACTGTTCATTATTTATTATTGGTTATTATCAATTTGCTCATCCACAGTTAACTTCAGCATTTATGGGTTGATGAGTGATTACTTTCTGCTATTTGGTTGTAATTATGATTGTGATAGTTAGTAATACTAATATTTGAAAAATGTAATTGAATTAACCCAATTGTTTTAGAAAAACTGTTAACTTAGCACTACCATTCAATACTTTAGTTGTTAAGTCATAATAAGAAAAAGGAATATTCCAAGGAGATTTTTCTCTTTTTTTTCTTCTAAAGGCTTGTTTACTTGATTATTTCTGACTAGTACTCCATTGTTGGCCTGAGGAAAGGATGAGAATTATCGTTTGAAGCTGAGAATTCTTTAGAATGACAGATGACAGTCTCAGAAAAGCTTGGAGATGGGCATTTAAAAAACAAAGCATCTTATTACGTTTAATATCCACTTTATCTCATTCTCCAAGTTCGAAGCTGAGTAATGCAAATTCCTTAAAGATTATGGGGTTCTTCAATTACAAAATGGAATGATTGTGCCAGCAAATCCAACAAGCGTTACTGCACGAATCAAGAGCATAAGGATAGCTGAATGGGACAGTTAGAGAAGCCTATGGATAATTCAAAGTATTAAAAGAAATGAACTTATTCATGAAAGAAGTTAAGTAGAAACTAGAGAAAATCACAGAAGAAGAAAAAAAAGAATTTCAAAGATTATTTTGTTTCTTGAACATGAGAAAAATAATGCTATTATTGTTGTTAATAAAATAGATTATTAATTATGTGACTTAATAGAATTGCGCGCCAGCAAACCTAAATAAGTTTAAATTCCAAGATACATGTTTAAACATATCTTATATAAATTTTATCTAAATTCCAGAAAAAGATATATATTTTTCTGAAGTTAAGAAGGGTTAAATAATACCTGTAAAAATGAAAAGAGAGCAGATTATGATAATTTCAATGAAGAAGAAATTTGTATTCACATTCTATAAAAATCTCTCTCTCTAATACATGAAAGTAATGAAAATGAAACATTCTTATTTAGAAGGTGCTTTCTTTGAAGATTTTTGACGGATATTGATTTTTTAAGTTGATAATTATTTTCAGATGGATTAATAATGTATTGCTAATCGGGATGTTAAAACTAAAAATAGGTAAAATTTATGCTTAGTAATTGAAAGCCTTAAGAAGCTTAAGAAAGGTGTTGCAAATTGCTAATGATAACACTTTTTATTCTCTGAATTAATTCAACTCTTATTCATGTTTAATAATTTATACCCATAATATTATTTACTGAAAGCTATTTTATTTCATTTTCCCTTTGACGCTGCAATTTCCCATTTGTTCTTCTTTGATTTTTCAACCTCAAGAGATGAAGTTATTATTGAGATTATCAAATGAAAAATTCAAATATCATAACAATCATTTAATACATATTCAATAAAATACTAAAATATTACTTTCCTTAGTTTTTTTAAGAAGCAGTGAGCTTCATAATCGCATGAGTAATCCATACATTGAGTCATGTGGTCATGACGAAGAGAGAGCTAATGCTGTTGTGCCATTGTTCTCTACTAAAGATGCAGAACTCAGTCCTTTATTGAAATCTAAACTCTACTTTATTCTAATGACATTCGATGTCATGGGGAATGCTGATATCTGCTTTGAAAATGCATATTTCGCTTTGCTTTCTATCACATGTATTTATTTATTAACTTAATTAGCCTGGAAAAAAGTGAAGAAATAACACTTTAGATCTTGTTGGAAGCATTATCGACAGAACTAGTGTGGGAGTTCTGTTATCCTTTAGCTAATAAAGACCATTTCAAGGTATAAAGGAATCAGTTCAGTTTTGTTATGATCTTTTGGAAGGCTATTCAACATTCGAGAGATTGTTCCCTCAACTTTAAGAACAAATTCCATAATATTCTAACATTTTGTTTCTTGTTTAGCTAATCAACTCAGCTTTATCATTCACACTACATGTTAAACAGTCAGCTTTTCTCTTATTAATAACACAGTAAAAGAGATTCGATGCTTTTTTTCCTAAAATTTCCCATTTTTTTTGGTATTATTAGTGAGAGATGCTAAATACTATTAATAATAGTAACAGCAAGACATTTGATTTCCTTTAATACAACTTAGATATTGCTAGTATTTACTATTTTATCGACTAAATAGAATTGTTAAGGAAAAGAAGCTTTGTTGTTCCATTAATGAGGGAAATTGTTGATTATCAAGGCACGAGTCGTCACATCTTTTTAGTGTTTCAGCTTATTCTTGAGGATATGTGTGAAAAAATAACATTATTGTGAGCTTTCTACTTACTTAGCTACTATTTTTGAAGATTTATTCACAGACATCAAAGATAATTTCAGAGTAATCTAGCATTTCTTATTCTAATAGCTCAGAGATTATATTATCGAAATGATGAGAACCTTCTTAGGTATGCATATCTATTATCTGGGATTGAATGCTTGCATTCAGAAGAGGCAATCTATTCATCTCTTAAAGCTTCAGTTGGCTTTTAGTAATTGAATTTACTTTCAATAGGATGTTCTTTATTCAAAAAGATTGGATATTTAGAAAACTTCAAGCTTGGCTGTATCACCTCGAGTATCAATTCACAGTAAGTTTACGCATGTGCCTATGTGGATTATCCATTATTTCTGACAAAATACCTTGATTGAATGAGTAATCCATTGAGACTCATGTGTAGACTATTATGTTTTGGCTCTCGAGAGGTAAGTTTGCACATGAGTCTCAATGGATTACTTATTCTTTCTGGCGCATCTCCGTTTTAAAAATAATCGACGTTTTGGGCAAATTTCTCACCTTGATAGTAGAGATGAACGACTTCGATTGTCAGAAAGTTTTGAAGAGTCTTCATCTTGAGACCTCAAAATACTAGTCCTCCCATCTTTCTCATTTTCTCAAGTTTTAATCTTGAAAAAAAAAGGACTGTTTCCTAAAATCTCAGCCAATTATTTTCAAAATCCCCAAGTTCTCTTGGAGAATGCGCAAACGAATAGATTATGAATTTGAATGATTAATGATTCCTAACGAAAAAGTAAAGACCCCTTCACAGCCAAAGAGTGTCAGATTGATTTTCAGCGCTGCTAATGAAACTATTTTTGAAAAAATGTTAAATAAAAAAATAATCTAATAAATTCGGAGCTATTTTTCTTGACATTAGAGCTGTTAGGGCAAAGAATGAGATAATTTCTTTGATAATTAATGAGGCAATAGTTCCGCATATTTTCGAATTGTTCTTGGTTTTTAACATATTCTCATCCCCCAGCCAAATATTGATGAAGCAGTCTAGAGGAAAATATGGGGTTTTAAAGTCTCCCCAAACTAGTAGGTAATATGTAAAGCTGAATGATTCTTTCTTCTTGACTGGATGAGTAGGAGTAATATGATCAGAGAGAAATCAAAAGAGTTTGATAGTGTTACTACAGTAAACTGCTATTTCGTGTAAGAAACTGTATTGTGCTAGGGTAATCATTGGCTGAGTTTATAAGAAAGAATTCAATTATCTTTGGAAGAAAGAGTATGGAATTTATTCTTGTATGGTGTAAATGCTGAATGCCGAACTTTATTCATCTGAAAAAAACTTTGCTATTTTTGGATTCGTTTCTCCACTTGACTTGAAGAATTCAAAGAGAGTTCTGACTGCAATGATGCAATTGGGACTATTGATTACACTGCTCCTAAGGTTGAATAGGGATAAATTAGGGAAAAAATTGACAACAATGCATTAAAGATAATAATTTTAGAAATAGACAACAGTCTCAAATTTTGATTATTCCAAATTCACTACTGCGGAATTTGTAAATCTTTAGCAAGGATAAGGAATTTTCCCCATTCTCAATTTGAATACTTCCTCACAATTATTCTAAATCGCTTAGACCTTATTCAGACCTAAGTACTAAGACAGATCTACAGCATAGCAGCTTCTCTTGCTTCTCTTCTAAAGGAACAACACAAATAAGTTTGAAAAATATTTCCTAATTTATTCAATTATTCTAGGAAATTAGTTATCTCTCCTTCCTTTCTCAATTCCCTATTTAAAGAAAAATAATATTTAATAATTGGAAGAAGTTTGAGATCAATCTCAACATTCTTATGTCGATGCGCTTCGAGCACTTTTCATATTAGGTGACTATGATAATTGTTGCAGCTAGTAGGAACAGGTTCTACAGGACTCATTATTGAATGATTGAAAATTTTTTTTAATGTAATCAGCATTGAAAATATGCTTGTGCAATTACGAAAGCAGAAATATTTAGGCAGATAAATGCCAATTGTTATAGAGAGAATCGTCTAATTTTATGGATATCTTATTTCATCAAAGGTAAAAATAATAAAAATATGTAGTATTTGAGTTGGAGCTGTGTATCTTCTCTAACTTAATTTCTAGATGAGTAATGCCTAAACAATAAACCCCACTCTCCTGAATTAAGGATATAAACTTTCTATTTAGATGATTGAATAAGTGTAAATAATCTGGATGAATTGAATATTCTTTCACCGAGATAATAACTTAGATAATTATCTGATTTAGGAAGACAGGAAACAAGAAAATGTAGTTATTCTTTTCTTTCTGTCGGCGGATTATTATGTTTAAGAAACAACATTCAAGATCTATTGACTTTAACTTCTCAAAGTTAACAATTTAAAGACTTTTTTTAGGTGTTAAAAATAGTCAATTAATTAATCTAATATCGAATCATTCTATGTGAGGAGGAATGTTGATTTTAGATAAATTAAGTTGTTTTTAAAATATTATTAATGAGTTATTAAAGAAAGAGAGATAGATAGAATTATTAATAATACAAAAGTGACTGGAATATTGTGAGTTTGTTTATTATTTTCAAGATAACACACAGTATTATTAAAAAGATAGTTCCTTATTTTTAGAATGCAACAAGCATTATTTTGAGTTTGCAGAGCTTCTCAGAACTTATCAACGCTAGCTTAATCGACGAAAGTCATTATATCAGAGAATAAACAGCTTAAGTCAGTTATTTATTGCATACGAATGCCGAATCTATATTTCGTGTTTGGTTTGATGACATCTTTGTCAAGCATGCTGATGTTTTGGAGTGTTGGGTCAGATTGCAGGAAAGTCTGTGTTTGGATGCAGAACCTGAACAGAATAGTAGTCAGTGTACTGCTCAGAGCAGCAGAATTCAGCAGTTATCCTTTTATTATCTGACGAGGACCATATCTTGGATCAGACCAGAAAGATTCTTTACCAGTAATTCCTAAGTAATCACTATTGATTTGATCTTCAGGGATCAATCCTACCATCACATGATTTACTCCATTCAAAGGTTTATTAAAAGTGCATTTGACAGAATACACCAAACTGTTGTCAAGTGTGCTTTCTGTCACTGCTTAACTATTGCATTTCTTTGTCTGAATTACTCGCACACCATTGTTCTCATTTTGCAATTATAAACTACTACTTTCACAAAACCCAGTCTTCATCCATTTCCACTGAATGCAAGTATGTATCCACTGTGCGTCTGTAAGCTCAAATATTGGCAACTTGCATAACAAACTATCGATTTCTTTGACCGCATTTTCTCCAATGTATTTTCTCAACCACCCAGAGACTAACACTGACTTTGGTTGTTCTTCTTAGTTTGGACTCACTCTTCCTTTGTAGTTCTCACCATATCTAGCACTCAAGTCTTTGATTTTGCTGCCTAGTTTTCCTAAGCTGCTCAGCTACTCCCCCTCCAGACCCTCGTTTTCTCTTTCAACAAGTTAAAACGACTCTAAGTAGTGCTGGACTCCTTTGAGAGCTGCTTTCAAGCTGTGAATGTACTCTTAATTACAGAAGTTAGTTTCATTCCTTACAAGCTCAATTACTTTCTCTGTGCTTAAACTCCTTGTATTCTGTTATTGAGGCTGAGCCATCGATCTGGCGATCTGTTTTCCAACATGAACTACTTCTTCTAGTGCTTCTCTTTCTTTTTGTCCTTCTGCAAAGAGCTATTTTACTTCTTAGATAGCCTTTCCTGCTATCCTTATCTCTGTATCCCTCATTCCTTCAAATTGCTCCTGCTCGTACCCTTCTTTGTGGATGGACTCCACTTCAAAGGTTGAAACATACCTACTCACTCCTTCCAGCAGAGCTTGAGCCTTCGCTATCATTTCCTCGCTTGCATGGTTAGCTTTGTTGTTCAGTAATCTCACTAAGTCCTCCACCTTCAGCTTATTTCTATTATCCCCTCTTTCTCTCTGTTTTTTGCTCTCAATCAGCCTCTTTGCGAACGCTTTCACTTCTCGCACTTCTTCCTCACTAAGAATGTCAAACTCTGCTACT
>Ga0302271_10002819_pt1 | contig 15309 bp, 8 predicted proteins | sample III_Bog_N1_1_FD_198767 | JGI IMG/M metagenome (GOLD analysis project Ga0302271, IMG submission 198767) | Peat permafrost microbial communities from Stordalen Mire near Abisko, Sweden - III_Bog_N1_1 | ecosystem: Environmental > Terrestrial > Soil > Wetlands > Peat | place: Sweden: Abisko... | reverse complement strand
TTCCACGATTTCTACGATGAGTATGATAACAAAAGTGAGCAGCAGTTAATCGAAGAAGTCACCAAAGATATCAAAACAGAAGAAACTAAATGATTTCTCCCTTTAGCAGGATCAATTTTCTTATTAGATATATTTACTTAACTTTCAGGACAAAAATATTTTTATTTGTTTTGAGGAGGGGGATTTTGTGCATAATGCAACTCATTTCGTTTAATAGTTATTCCTCTTATTACAGGTTGAAAAAGTCGGGATTAAATGATTCGGGGAAATACATTTTGTCTTTTGCAAGATAAATTAATTGATTTTGCTTTTTTTTTTTAATTTTGAATCCCTGAAGAGGAAAAAGATAAGAAATAGTAGTTGTATTGTTGTCTGTGTGTGTCTGTGCATCTGTAATTTCTCTTGGGAGAATAAGAATTAAGGTTAAGAAACGCCTTTTTAATAGCCAAAATACAATTTTCTAATTTTTTTTTTCATTTTTATTTCCCTCTGACACCGCGCACTGGCTCTGTCGGTGCATATCGAAAGAAGATTCTAGGAGCATACTCAATCAAGCTCTAAACATTCTCAGCCCAGATATTTTACTGAAGGTTTCTTGAAGGAAATTTAAAAAGATTAGGAAATATTTTTAACAAAAAGATACCTACATCCAAAAATATGGGAAACAAGATTCAACGTCCAAGCTAGCTTGCTAAGGCAACTGCTGAATTCGAGAGCGGTAACTACTCCAAAGCGATGCTCTTGTTGAAGGAAGAGTTGCGATTCAGACCTCGATCCATGGAAGCATTGCGATTGTATCTCAAAGCACATTTTCGATTGTATGAATTAGACAAAGTCGAAGAGGTTTACAGTAAATTCTATGAAGCACAGCACATCCCAGAGGATATCATAACCAAGACACTCATAGTCAAGGAGATGTTCTGGTATGACGAAGGCAAAGCGAGGGGCTTTGCGAAAGATTTATCAGCAATGGTCAAAAAAGAACTTGAGAAATCCAGCAATTCTCTTGGGCCAAATATTAACAATTCATCAGTGCAGAACAAACGAGTAGGCGATAATCAAGGAAATAACAGCCACAACATCGCTAGTAATACAAATATTATGATTAGCAACAACAATAATAACAATAATAGCAACATGCAGAATAACAATATTCTTCACCATCCAGGAAATAACAATATTCTTCTTTCTAACAATTCAAACGTTTTCAGCAGTAGTGGACCACAAAATAATGGTAAACTCGAAAACTTAATTGCTACAAATGATAAAGGCAATCCTAATGGGATAACCAATGATAACGCTTTTGAGTAGTATCTCTCATTATCGCGAGCTTGGTGCATGTACATAGATTGCAATTACGAAAAAGCCGTTAATATCGTTCTGCATGAGCTACTCAGCCAATAATCCTTGATATTTGCTCCCTTATAACTCCGATTCGAGGCTACTATATTGCTGGCTCTTCTCTACAACAAGTAAAGACTCTTCACCAGTAGCATCTCGCTTCTTAACGAACAGTAACTCATCTTAAGATTTCCCCCACATTATCCATTTATTCATGTATTTCTTCTTTTTGTTTTCCTAGATGGATTCTCTAGCAAATTTCTCTAAGTAAAGACAAAGAATTCGAAGTTGGGATCTACCTCGGTGAAACCTTCTCTCTTCAAGGCAAGCTTGAGAGTTCCATGGAGAAATACCGCATCTGCAGTGAGCTCATCCCTCAGAATATCTACATCCTCTACCGAATCTTCTCACTGAGTTTACGAATGAATGATTTAAAATAATCTCGATATTCCATCGATCGAGCGATCAAACTCAAACCAAACGACTCTATTGTCTTCAAAATGCAAGGCGACCAATACGCCGTCATGAAAGATTCCAAAAGTGCTATGAGAATGTACGATAAAGGTATCACAGTGAATAAAAACTGTTTTAGATGTCTTGAAGCTCTCGGAGATGTATCGGCACAAGAATCCTAAAGAATCACATACTACGAGCGTTGCGCTAAAGCGAATCCCTGCTACACCGATGTGATGATCAAAATTGGGATATATTACATTCAATTCTCTGATGATTACCTGGAGGCCTTGCGATGGTTTTTCAAAGCTGTAGAGAACAGAACTTAGCATAAATTGATATATTTCTACATATCTCGATCGTTTTATCAGAACGACTAGTACTAATACGCACTGAGAAACCTCAATGTCAGTCTGAATCTAACCTACGAGAAAATCAACGACTAACTGAGTCTTGCTGTAAAGATCATCAATAAATATGGAGAATTCTTCACTGTTGAGGATATAAACGAGTTTATTCAAGGGATTCGATTCAAGTATTTTTAGTATTTCCAGACTCTCGCAGAGAATCTTGAAAATGCGAGGTTTGCTAAGCTGTTCTCAGGGCATATTCAATTGACTCAAGCACATTTGCATTATTTTGCGCTGTATAAAACAATCTTAGGAAATTTACCAGCTAAAAAAGAAATTTCGTAGAACGAAGTAAGGAAATCTCTTGTTTCTCCTTAAAAGCAGAGAAAGAGCAATGGTGCAATACCCATTTTAATCAATCAGCACTCACTTGCTCCATCTTAAGATCCTTGGTAAGTTAGAAATATCAACAACAATGAAAGTAATAACAATACTAGCACAAACAACCAACATGAAACAACACACCATGGGTATCTTCTGAAACAAGTGTTCACGCCTTACAGTGAAGAAGCTGCTTAGATTGCTTAGAGATACTATTTTGATCTATTTACATGAGGATCTGATGATAAGAATGTCCTATTTTTGTAATAAGATAGAATCAACTTTTGATAAATATGAAGGTAATCAAACAAAACCGTTTTATGAATGTAGTATGTATGTACTTATAAACAACTGATTTATTCCATTATAGATTCAACACTCAGCCTTAATATTTAGCTAGCATATCTACAAAATTTTTAACAATAAACTTCAAAAATATTTCCTAGCTTTCTCCATCAACTTTGTTGTTTCTATTCTCCTTGTTGATGTTGATTGATCCTTGTGTTTCTCATTTGACTTCTTAAACCAATCCTTTTTTCGTTGCCGCAGTCGATAGTGTCTTCGCTGACTTTGTATCATACACTTCATTGATAGTTTTTTCACTTTTGCCATCAAGAGCATCAATTTTCATGGAAGAATCTGATAGTGATTGTGATTACTTCGCTGTGATTTGATTCGTAAATGAAATATCAAAATTATTGTTAAAAAATTCATTGTCTTTCTCTCGCTCAGGACTTATATCATATATGCTCTCCGAGTTCTTTTTAATCTTCTAAAGCCTGAACGAAGATGGATTCACTGTTGCTGCTTTATCAACCGAATTTAGGACTCTATTGCTAGAATCATTCATAGTTACGTCAATATTCTAGTTCTTCATAAATATAGAAGTAGAATTGTCATCGAGAATATTCCTTTTACTGTTGCTGTTGTTCCCTTCCGATATGGGAGGAGATCCTTAAGGACTATTCTAATGACTCTACTATTATTCTATTCTTTTAAAGGCATCTCCTTGATCTAGCGTATGTAAATTCTCACTAGGGTGGGTGGTATTTTTACTCTCCTTATAATATTAAGAATATTAGAGACTCTTAAATTCTATTGCATTTATGTCAGCTAAGTTAGCACTTTAAGGAGGCGATAATTGCTAAGATAGTTTTAAATTCAAATCACTGGTCTGCAAAAGATGGGAATATTACTGAGTTTACTGCTGCTTTCCTTTGAAAAAGTAGAAGAAATCAAAAACAAAAATGATGAAACAGTTTTTAAACAAATAAATCAATCTAAATCCCTTACTGGTGAGCTTGGGAGAGTTGAGGAATTTGCTTTTCGTGACCGACTCAATATGCTTTATTTGCTAGTTGAGTTTGATTTCTCTCAGTACGGAGAGATTCTTGTAAATCAATCTCCATCGTAAAAGTGTTCTCATGGAGTTTAGTCTTCTCTTAATGAATTTCAAGTACACCGATGACGGGAGGAGTTTTTTGACTATGATCCTTAGAATCGAGTTCATTCCGTTGGTTTAGCTGTCGAGTTTGAGCTTGAGGATGATAAGAATGATAAAGAAAATGAACCCGTAATGTATAAGTGTAGTCGCTAATTTCAAGGGATATGCTGGATACTGCGAGTCAATTTACGACAGCAGGATGTTTACGACGAGAACGAAGTAAGAAAGCACTTCAAGTTTCAGAAGAATCGTGCTCTCAAATGGTTTGAAGTGCTGCACAGAGAAGATGTACAAGAACATCAGCACAATCGAAAAGACATACACGAGCAATGCAAGCTGAGCTAGTTATGTCACCAGCACGACGATGGAGATCTTGAAGTAGATTCGCACGAATTCCCAGTAAAACAAGTCACGCTTGAATTCCAGGTAATAATATCCAAATTTATATTTCGTCGTAGCAAACTCCAGAGGATTGTAGAGAACCTTGGATGGCAATTGGGAAGACAAAGATCGATCATCTTGAGAGAAATGCTATTGCTCCTCATTGTGATTGAATTTACTATTGACTATTTCATCATGCAGCTGTGTTTGGTTGCCTTTTTATGTATTGGTATTTGTGTTTATGTTAGGACCGTTGATGGAACTGCTGTTGCAAATATTATTTATGTTTTCATCGTTTTTAGGGTAGTTTCTGTCAGAGGTACTAGGTGGTACATTCAAAAGGACATTACATTACGGAGTCCGATCTGTAACGGCAGGTGAAATATACCGAGATCGCTAAATATCTCTATTGCTGCTTTCTAAACTTGAGAGACATATTTAATTATTATTAATAATTTGAGGTAATTGTTTTCCTGCTGTTTATTTTCTCGCTCTGAGCTACGCTCGCTTAAACTTCTTCAATGTCTTCAATAGCTACTGCAATATCACTAATGGAAACAGCGTCCAGAATAGTAGTGCAGTCACAACTACGGAATACTTGAACGTCATGTAATCTTCATCATTACATGATCGAAGAAGATTCGTTGCAAGATAACTACTCTATCCTATGTACCTGCAGGAAATCGCGGCAGTGAAGTACCTTATACAATCCGGCTGGAAAAACAGAAACAGCACGTTGATCATGGTGAACTTATGAAAAGAGCCGACTTAGGAAATCTTGAATTTCTGGAAAATCTGCAATAGCAAGAAAGTAAAAAGTAGAAACAAAAATGGAATGACCACTTAGGCCAGTGCTAGGAGCTTGTGTTGTCCATATTCTTCGAGAAGATGTTAAGGAAGGATGCACTGTCCACCGATAACTATTTTAGACACTGGCTGACCCGCAAAAGAGGGAAATAAAGTAAAAATCGATGGAAAAATGCTCAAGTCACTTTTGAATAAAATCGAAGAGAGCTAGAAGTAGTTCATGAGCGCTTTGATGAAGAACGTGGATTCGTCACGAATGGAGCTTTTCGAGAGAGGGAGAAGAGTCATTCTGCGGAGGTAATAGCTGAGAGAGTTGTAGATGTAGCTGTTCATGAACATAAGCACACTGAAGAGCAGGTAGATTTAGAGGATTATCGCACTTAAGATAATAAAAATACCTTAATAGCTGTAATTGCTGCATTTAAGGCAATCTGTTTCTTTGAAGGATAGCGTGTATCGTTATCCATGCCAGATAACCCCAGTGGTATCGCAGCTCTCACATAATGGACCTATGTGACCTTCTGCGCATCCTTGCTTACTAGTCGTGGCTGATTCATCGCATATTTCTGGGTTGATTTTGTTGCAGCTGAGGATATCATCGGAGAGGTTGCTTTACCGCCAGAAACCTTATTCGAGAATGATCGATGATTTCCAACAGGCTTTTGCAGAAATTGGACATTTCTTGCATTCATAGGAGAAATATCCTGGGTTTAGATTAATAATAGCAGTAGAAGATGATGAACTTGCCGAACTAGACTAACCTGCTTGATATTGATTTGGTTGGACAAGAGAGTACGAACCATCTGGACAACTTTAGCAGATAGCAATAGATGTAGATTCCTTTAGAGGTATCTCACCTATTTAGCATTCCCTAAATCCAAGTACTGTATTTATAACCATCGGTGCATAAACACCATTAATCGTGACTTTAATCACAATAGTATTTACATATGTTTTAGGGAAAGCCGATATCTCAAGTAATTTAAATCTAAACGTATTTGAATCTTAGCTGAATTGCTTCACAGTGATCATCGATTCCCCTTTGATTGCTGAAAAAGTAGACGATTAGACATGTGAAACTTCAATCTAATATTTATTTAATTCATTCAAGACATCTATGCCGTAATCAGCGTTTTGAATACTATCTTGATCGATCGTAAAAACAGTGCCTTCACTGTCGAGAAGTCGAAAATTAAAATATATAAAGCCACCGCTTTGTAGGCCATTCAAGCTTAACGATTTAACCACAAACGACGAAATGTCTGAAGAAAATACCGGAACCTACAGTTCATTTGAGGAACCCATCAAATTCGTTGTGTTATCATTCCCCAGAAACATTTCTATTTTTGATGGAAAACGCCCGATATTTTTGCCGTAGATTTTAGCATGATTATCCAGGAAAACTGCTTGGATAATCTCTGTTTGAGCTTATTCACTTGGGATTTTCTCATAATTAGAGAGGATTCTAATAGCACCACCAATAGCAGCACTATTATTTTAAAAGGACGTTTATTTACTGATAAATATTTTCTCGTTGTAATCGAAGTAAATAGCACCTCCACTCGAGACAGCTTAGTTCATATTAAATGAACAATTATTTAAGATTTGGATATTTTGATTGAAATAGAACTGCATTGCGGCACCTGTAATACCTTGATTAGATACAAATGTCGAGTTCCTCATGGAAAACAAAGTTGATTCCCTGAAATACAAATTCCCTTAGTTTTTCTGTGTCTGCAGATTGGAGATCACAACGATAGTCGAGCGAGATAGCAGTAAATGCTGCTACTGTTGCTAACTATCAGGAAAAGAGTTATTCATCAGTTTTATGTTCTTCAATATCAACATATCGGAGATCAAGATAAGAATTCCATTTGGCTAAACGAATTATTTGATTGTCTGCAAGAATTTGAGTTAAATACAATTCTCCATTGTGACGTTCTCGAAAGAAGCCATATTAACTCCAGTGAATTCAAACAAGTATTTATCGATTTGTTGAGAAGAAAATAACGATGAAATTGCTATACTCTCAGAGTCAAGATTGCGAGAAATATTATTTCTCTTTGGCAATATTTTTGTAGCTACCAATTATCTTGCATTCTAACCTGCCCTCCCAGTGCAGTTCATAATATGAATATTCTGTAAAAACAAGTTAGTCACTTGTAGTAGACTCACTAGCAAGTTTCCATTCATATTCGAGTTCGCTATTCGAAGGTTCTAAATCACCAATGTGTTGACATTCTAGATATTAAATATCGAATCTGCGACAGTTATGTTGGTTAATGAGACGTCGCTGATGAATAAATAATCCACTTTCGATATCGCAAACAGACTTTTGACATTGGAGAGGCTGTCTAGAGCGACATCACTGATATGCATCCCATCGAAGATCACAACATTCTTCCCAGAGGTGTACACACCACCAACAAGACCACTAGCAAAAGTAATATTCCGAAATGTCACATTCACACTGCTGGCACTCACATTGAGCTATTTCAAGGGGAATCGTTGTGACGATGAGGAATTGATCTTCCATTTGAATTAAAATCCTTCTAAAGTCAGCTAAGATAACCCGAAATTTTATAGCTCATCGCCGTTAATATTCAGAATATTCGCACTTTCCATCTGCGGTCGGAGGATTATCATTGTGGAGGATGATTATGTCCCTGAAGACAAAAATGGCATGGGCACTATGGTATTTTAGATCTTCACAGATAATAGAATCTTCACGTTAGCTGGAGTGCTCGTCAGTCTATCGAGCTGGTTCTTCCCAGTGATGCTGTCAGAGTAGTTGTAGATCAACGAGGATTCACATAATTAAGCTTTCTGCTAACTCCCAAGGATTGCCACGCCTCCTAGTGTCCCTGTAACGCTTGGTATTTCAAATACACTAAAATTCACTTGTTTCTCAAAAATACCAGTTGATTGAATTCCTATTAGCACAAGTGCTTTGAGATTGCTATTGAGACTGCAATACGTCAATCGAGGATCAGTGAGTAGTACGCTATCAACGAGCTTAACTATTTTTTATTTTATATCCATTGCAATGCATTCGATTCGGGAAGTGAACACAATTACGATTTTAGCACTATCGATGATTCGAATATCAGTAATTTGATCTTTTCTATTGTATCGTCTGATTTTATCTAAGAACGTTATTGAAGTAGGAATTGCTGCTCGCAGCCTCTCGATAGCAAACACGTTCAGTTGACTTGAGGAATTGATTAGCAGGATCTACGGCGAACATATTGCAGTTTTCCATTAGTCATCTGGGAATGAGATGTTCATGATAAAGGAATCATCGATTAGATTGAAAATCATAGCGCGTTTAGAGTCCTGAATGGTTAAGATATAGAAACCGCATTCCTTCAAAAGGAGCAGCTCAGTTTGAGGTTAACTATTGTTGTTGTTGGTAAAGCCGTCGCCATTAGTAGAAACAGTGGAATATGAACTTGGTATCAATAAATAGCTGTTGTTCATAGAATCTAAGAGTTGCTGGCTGTTTGTTAAGATAGGTTAATCAGGTAGAATCAAAATAGTCATTGGATTGGAAGTATCTACTTTGAAACAACTTCCATTCGATAGGGATAAGGTTAGTATATTTATGACACTATCATAGTCATGAATCTTCGCAATAGATGGTTATTATTAACTCTACTGGTTGATAAAAATATCACTGGAATTGACTGTATTATCGAAAAAATTGATACTAATGAGCTTGCCACTTAGCATCCCGAGGAATAGGATATGCTTACTGCTAAAACACGATATTATTCGGTCATTTGAATCACATTAGTACATATTCATCGTCGAAAGCATCACTGAATTAGTATTAGGAGTACTATTCCCATTATTGCTACCATCTCCTATCGCAGCAACGATCATAACGACTGTATTCTCAACTGTGTTGACAATTATTCCTCCTTCATAAGTGCACAGAATGCTTCGGAAGTTCAAAGGGAGTGTCTGATAATCAATGGCATTTTGAAAATACCCTTGCTCAAGGAAATTTACTGCGGAATTCGAGGAATAAACTTAACTAAACGTCGAAAAGAATAGAAAAATCGAGGAGATTGTTTAAGTCGTTTGTGCTATTCCGATCGATTACTTGGTGCTTACAATAAACGCTACATCAAGGATCGTTTAGGCATATTCTTTCTCGAATTATGTTTTGGTATCTTAATATCTGTAAATGTGGTTGTTCTTGTCAAATAGCAGCATTCCTGGTAGTTGTGGTGGTGTTGCGCTTGCATGATCGATCATAATATGCAATTTATTTCTCCTCTTCAAGCACCTCTAATATGGCCTAGTCATTAAATTATAATTCAGCACCCAGACAGCATTCTAGTTCATCACATACACCGTATTTGTGATCCAATTAATCACATAATCAATCGGAGATTGCGTCGTCTACTCTTGCATCTCTGCAATCCCGATTGTATTGTCCGTCGTCTTGGAGGAGCTAAATATGATATTCTAGAAATTGCCGTAGGAGTCAATGTAATTCAACATTTTACTGTCTTCATCGAAGGTGACTTTTAAACATGATCCGATGCCATTATAGGTGTATGTATTGCTGCTAGCTCCAGATGTTAGCATCGTAGTTAAATCGAAGAATAATACTTATCCGTATCTGATTTCATCGGTGGTATATGCGATTTGATTGTACATTGCTATGTAGTATGCTTTAGTGATGCTACCACCTGCTGGGAGGAAACTACCGGTGACTTTAATAATGCCACTATCACGTTATAGCACGTAACCAGCTGGATAATTAAGAAAAAAAAGCAAAATATGAATCATAAAAAAGAACCTTTAAATGATTTACTTGCTGAGGTGATCGCGATGTAATAATTCGATGTCTTAATGAATTATATGATCCTGGATGTAATCGCTGATACAGTCGAGACGTATATACCTTAAAATGAATACACATCGATGCTGGAAGCACCATATATGAAGACTTGCTGGTAGTTTGGATCAGTTGTGATCACAAAGTTGAAATAGTTCGGTCCAGTGAGTTAAACTGTTTAGATCTTACTCAAGGAAGTACCCGATCGATCATAGAATATGACTATTGAGTTACTGAGCTTGCAGATAGCATTCGAAGGATGGAAGAAGCAGCTTTGATAGCTGGAACCTTGTGGTGGTGAGATGATTGTCTTCAGTGATGTTAGATCTAAAGGATCGATTAGATAAATATTTGTGCCATAGATAAATATCTAGTTATTCAACGAATCGACGTGTATCCCATTGATCTGAAGATTTAAGCTATTTGGCAGTTGATTGTAGGTTTAAGCTGTTATATTGTAGATGCCAAGGTTATTAGATGACCAAACGATGAACAGTTTAAGGGATTCGCTGAGATGGCTGTCAGAAATCGAAGTGACACTTTCATTGAATTCCTGAGAGTTTAAGAGCATGTGCATGTGCAAGTCATAGCACAATAGACTCTTCGCTTACACAACAAACAGTACGCCAAGTGGAAAACTGAATTTCACATGGATAATTTTATTATCGGAAGCTGTTTAGGTTGCTTTATCTTTGAAGAGTAATCGCAGTGGTGTAGACTCTAATCGCCTTATTGGGACTGTCCTTAACTACCCAGCTAAAGTCCCAACAACGACAGATTTTTGCTGTTTGTCGGAGAGCACTACTTGTACTTGCTATCCAGGTGTGAATATAAATTTACCGAATTTCGTGTCTGATTAGTTTTTCCACTCGATTTCGACTGAATACGTTGTGTAGCTAATCGGGGATACTTCAATGATGGAATAGATATCTTAGTTATTCTCCGTGCGTTTCCAGACACCTGCGATTTCTTATACAAAGTAGCTTGTGCCAACGAAAGAGAAATTCTTGTTCTTGACATCATAGGATTCGGTGAAATATTAATGTCCGAGATTACCATCGTCGTATTTTGATAGGAAAAATATCATTTCGTTCTTGAAACTGTACATTCGCTTGATAAGGGAGCCATTCTAGTAGAAGCGATAGATCTCTTGTAGATTGTTGTCCAGGGCAATGAAGTTTTTATCTGTTGTTGAAAGGTAGACGGAAAAGGTTAAAGATGAAGAAGGAGTTGAAGGAGTGTGTTCGACAAGTTAAATTGCAGATAATGGAGATGATGCGGAGAAGGTGCTAGCTTGCGTGTTGGGGGTGAGTTCATTTGTGGAGCTGTCGAATTTAAATAAGTGGAGGTTGTTAGCTGAGTCGAATATGAGAATGTCAGATTAGGAAGTCACAAAGAATTAAACAGGGGAGGAAGGTAAATTGAAGGATCCTTGGAATGATAAGTTCTGTCTGGAAGATAGAATCATGGCTGTATCGGAGAGAATGAAGATGTTTTGATTGTTCGTTAGAATTGTCGTTGTGGAGTTAGTTTTAATTATTGGATACACAGAGATATTTATGGCATTCAATAATTCGAAAATAACAACTTCCTTATTGAACATCGCTACAAGCATAGTGTCCTGAAACAGCACAATGTCAAGGCATTTCTGATTTTGTCTTAGGATTTCATAGGAATATATTGGGTTCTGCATATCGAACGCATCCCAGATAACAACTCGACCATCATCGCTACAGCTACAAATTAGTTTGAGCGTTTCAGAAAACAGAAGTCTATTGATTTAAGATTAATTGCCGTAGACTACATCGTCAAAATCACCTACCTTACCTAGGATCTTCAGGGAAGATAAGTCGATGATCTGCATGTCGGTGCCGACTAAGAAGAGAAGGGGAGATGCGGGCAGAGATTGCGATGACTAACCAGGTGAGGCTAGTAGTTTCTGAGGGAAGGATATAACAGAATTGATGGATTGTCTAAGGGTAACTGTGTATTAAGCAGGAGAGCTACCAACTACATGAGAAACTTCAAAGATCTTCACAACGTTTCTAGATGTTAGCACGCACACGAGATAAGAATCAGTGATGGCAGAGTCGTTGTCTAAAAGAGAACAAAAGTAGAATTTAAATTATTTTTTGCATACAAAAATCCAAAAAAATCATTGTTTTACTGCTTTGTGTCATGAGAAAATGTTTGATCATATCCTGAACGTTCACAGTGAACACCTAATCCAACGTGACTGCAATATTTCCCTCCGCTGTTGCTCTTGCTTAGTATGCTCTGATGGTCCTGTCATTGAACGTACCAAGGAAGAAATTAGAGTATGAAGTCATTTAAAGAACAGTTTCACTTATGGTATCTATTCGATCACAAGATTAGCTGCTAACTGATGATGTACTACTACTTGTAATCAAAAAGAACCCAGGCGCATTGGCGAACAATGCAAGGATAAATTTTTTATTTGTTGAATTGTTTTGAACAACGACTTCGAGAAGGTTTACCAAGGAAGAGTTAATTTTCATTCCGCTACTACTGAAACATGTTAGCTTCTCAGACAAGGTGGTTAATTAAAGCTGCCCATTGAATCGGGTTGCTCGCTTGATGCTCAGACTGTAATCGAGGGAATATTAAATAGCAATAAACGAATCGAAGAATTAAACAGTTTGATTATTATTGCTAGATTCCATTTGAAACAATGCATTTTTCAACCCTGTTGCCTAACTTGATTAGCCTCCAGCAGTAATGTTGTTCACGTTTGAATCGAGGATACTCATATCAGTGAGGTACATCATTTGTGTTGAATCATCCAGCGATGAGACTAAAAAAGTCTATGTTTCTTCATTCTAAACAGCTAAAATCTAACTCGTTGATTTGATGCTTCCTTTACTAATATAACCCAATTAGACCTATGTGTTAATGGTGTAGTTCCATAGCGCCACGGAATTATTGTACAGCAGAATGAAGGAGTTTTGGATTTAAGAAATAGATATGAGTGTTCCAGCTGGTCGAGAAAAAGAAACTGTACCCGTGTAGGAAAACTCATAGATACCCTCAAGAGCACCTGATGGATTGCTAGCTTGCTTGATGAACGTATCGAAGACAATGAAGAAATGAGGGTATACACTTAGAGCTGATTTGATAGCTCTCGATTTGCTTGTGAGGGTCTGCTGGAGATATTGACTGGAGCAGTTATCGGTTGGCTCACAAAGTTGAGTGGAATAATTATTAAAGGTGCCTGTTGGGCAGACAGACACACAGGAATTTAAAGAAGGCTAGAAAAGTAAGTGCAAATCACATTGGAAGCTCTTGCAAGTTTGGAGAGATAGGTAGTACCCATGGTTACAGGAATAGCATGGCTAGGGGGAGGAGGAGGATGAAGAAGAAGTGGGAATATCACAGGAACTGCAGCCAACAGGACAAGAATTTTGTTATCCTGATATTGGCTTGAAATTAAAGAGCAAATGAAAGATGCAGCTGATGAGGACAACTGTGCTTTTTTGGAGGCTACTCATTCTTTAGAGGATTGGAGAAATGAAGAATCAATTTGTTGTTAGGTTTTTTAGTAAACTAAATTATCTTTTTTTTTTTTAATTTTCCTTGTGATTTTTAAATTTGATTCTACTTTCTTGAGATGAAGTTACATATGAAAGCAAGAAACCTGAATAACTATTGAATATAAGTGAATATGATATTAACTATTTGTTTTCGTTTGAAAGTTCTACTTTTTATTATCCCTTTTTTTTTTAATTTAATAAAGTACTCATGGGGGGGTGGGGGTGGGGGGGGGAATAGCGAAGCAAGAATTGAAAGAATCTACCTCAAATAGAATTTTAACTGTAAAGATAGCTAATTCATGTGGATTAATGATCTAATGGGAGAACACTAGCGATGATTTTTTTTTCTTCTATTTCATTGTTTTTATTTGAAATAAAGTAATGGAAAAAATAATTCCTCACAGTTATTTCTTGATTTTGTGGCATAGAAATAGCAAAAAGAGTTCTCTTTTTAATTAATACCGAGCAGATAGAATACCTCCTAAATGTCAACTGTCTATATATCTCATAAGGGATTTTCAAAGACTTAGAAGTGGAATCAATCGAAAAGAGTGTAGTGTCAAACATCACAAAATAACAGGAAAATCAAGAGAATAATAATAATTGTGAAGTTCAAATGAATAGCAACAGTAACTCTGTGCTTTCCAAGATCCAATCTGAATTTAAACTTCATGACATAATTGAAGAAACAATCACCACTGATAATGCTGTCTTAGGATAGCAATAATAAACTGTTTATATTAGAAAATATGAAGTTGTTGAGTTGATCCTTGCTGGTAATCTAATCAAGCTAAAAGACATTGATTCCTTGAAGTGTTACCTTGCAAGCATCGTTACTAAAACCACATTATCGAAATAGTCAGCTTTAGCAAAACTTCTTGCATCGATTCAAATACAAAAAAGCCTAAACAACGAGAATATCTTAAAATTACAGATTGCTTTTGAAGATCAAGAGTATTTTTACATGCTTTATGAAGACGTAACGCCAATGTAGACTCTTAAATAAGTCTTACAGAGGAATGAAACCTTATCTGCGTAAGAAACAGTGAAGATAACTGTGAAAATCGTATAAGCATTGTAGTACCTTCGAGCGAAGAGAATCATCCATGGTAATTTGAAGTTAAGTAATGTTTTCATAGGAGGAAACAGTATGGAATTGATAAAACTAGGAGATTTTACATAAGCAATTTAATTAAACGAAAATGAGCACAGCACAAGGATAATTTGTGGAACATCTTGTTTTATCGCACCAGAGATACTTAAAGACGATAAAAGTGGCTATTCATATGAGGTTGATGTCTGGTATCTAGGAATAATCGTGTTTACAATGCTGTTTGGGAAAGTAATTAAGGGGGGTGTTAGGGGGATAAATTATGGTGATAAAATCATAAAAAATTATTTGTTTTTTTATTATTCTTAGAGTCCATTCGAGAGTGACGATGTGAAAACAACTTACAAGAAGATAAGAGCTAATGATTATTAATTTCCTGATTAACCAGCTGTCTCAAATGCAGCTAAGGAAATAATAAGTTAATTACTTTAATCTGAGCCAGCTTAAAGGATAAGTTTAGATTAGATTCTTATCCATCCATTCATCTAACAACACAATTGAAGAATGAAGAAAATGAAAGTTTTTATCGAGAAATAATAGAAAATATGAGTTTTATTTCCTGTTAGGAAAGCAATTTCGGATAGTTTAAGATATTTTAAAAATTGCAGAGATAAATGGAATATCGATTGGAGGGGGGG
>Ga0302271_10002818_pt1 | contig 15310 bp, 7 predicted proteins | sample III_Bog_N1_1_FD_198767 | JGI IMG/M metagenome (GOLD analysis project Ga0302271, IMG submission 198767) | Peat permafrost microbial communities from Stordalen Mire near Abisko, Sweden - III_Bog_N1_1 | ecosystem: Environmental > Terrestrial > Soil > Wetlands > Peat | place: Sweden: Abisko... | reverse complement strand
ACCATTCCTGATGCCTATATAATTAAGAGCCTAATAATCTGAGAGGATATATTTTTGAATTTAATTAAGATCATTACGCCTTAGTTATCCAGTCGAAAAGGATAATCGCAATATATTCTGAATTATTATTCAAATTTAATTTTGTCTGATAAGAAATTTGTGGGGAATATCAGGAAATCTAAAGATATCCCCAAATTGATTTTATTTTTTCTAGGTGTCTAGATTTGTCTGAGGTGGAAATAGAAGAAAAGCGCAAGAGTTGATTAATAGATAATAATCGAAGATATATAGCTGGGGAAGTGTGAATTTCAGAGTATTTATTGGCTCTAGAAACTTCATTACTAATTTAAACTACTCAAAGATTCTGTAAAAGTTTTCAGAAGAAATTCTGCGATCTCATAAGCTTCAGTAGGTTTGAAACGCATTATTAATAAAATTCTTTTTAACCCTTTGAGCTAGAATAATACAGAATCCTTTGAAGTCTTGAATGTAATTAACAGATACTAGATATCTACCACAGAGAAAGTGTCTTCTGTGAAGATTGACTAGACAAAACACTTTAGGAAGTTAACATTTTAGATTTCAGAAATATTTTAAATTTATTGTTTTGTGAGTTAGTTCTATGTAACCATTCCATCTATCCAAGTACGGGTGCTAGAGAGAAGTTCATCTATTCTTTGAACTACCATTGAAGCATCAAAGGTGAGATTCGCAGTCATCCTCATCCAAAAAAATTTAAGTTCACAATTCTTTAGAAAAATATTTCCAACTTTTTATTATTTAAAAGGTTCTAAGAAGAGAGATTCTATCATGAAATAGAACGAATCATCAGGCTATTTTTGTGTATTTTAGCCTAGCCATGTTACCAATTCTGAGGGTTTTAGCCTAAATAGCAGACACTCTAACACTTAAATTACAAATACTTGAACAAGATTTTGTTTGTATTCCTCATGAAAGTATTCTAAAATTGGTTTTTTAGCAGTGATAAACTTCAAGATATCAGTGGTAATTGATCCCAAATCGATCTTAGCGAAGTTAGAAAAATGATTGTATCTAATTCTTTCGAATCGCTGTAAAAATGATGATCTTGTTTCAGAGTCGAGAAAGGATTCTCGTTCGGTTAAAAATTAGTAGATTATGAATTTGAATTTGAATAATTCCTTGGGAATGATCGTTTTACCTAGCTTTATTGCTTCAACTTACTAATCTAAATTGCTATCATCACCCATGAGCACTGTCATTCCTAAATTAAGAACTGATTTTTCAGAAATATCTCTGTGTTTGAATTCTTACTGGAGAATCGTGCTGAATTCTATCAGCAATTTCTCACATCTTTTTCTACCTCCAAGCTCTTCTAATAAGTTCACTGGTTTTATTCCAAGCAGCTCGTAAGCATTCTAAATCCTATATGTGAATTCCTCCAGTTTTGCTGAAGAATAATTGAAACTACCAATCAAAACTCGCTATTTAAATTCATTTACAAGTATCCAAAAGAGCTTCTCTGGGATTTTAAAGACTTTTCTTTTTTGTTAGGTGTTTAATTCACCATTCCCTTTATTTTTATTTTGAATGTTTTTGTTGAAATTGACCTAACTGTTTGAATTGCTTTCTAGAAGTTCAGGGAAGGTATTAGAAAAAAGTTGAATAACAATCTAACAAAAGTAGCTTGTTTTGACATCCGATAAGAAGAATGCATATGCTTTTCCAATAGGATTGTTTTATCTCATCACATCTTCAAAAATAATTTTTGAGAATTTTTCAATAATAGTACTTGGATTGCATGAACGATCTTAAAGAGATAATTCTTACTTTTTAGCATTATTACAGTTATCTTTTAGTTTATCAGTAAGATTCATCAAAGAATAATTAATTTAGGGAGTAGTTAAATCAAGTTATCCTCCACCACTTCTTCCTGTTTGAAATTTATTTTATTTCTCTTAAATCAACTGCTTGGAGCGAATTTTTAAAAGAAATTCCTTTTAAAAATTCTTTTACTCTGGAGTCTACTCAAATTAGACTGTTCTTTGAAAGCCAGTAGTTGCTGATTTTTGATAAAACCATTGTCCCTAGCTCTGTAATTCAGATCGAATTTTTTAATTGTTCTTTTCGTCAATATCATGTTTACCATTTTCAACATATGTTTTTTTCTTAGATCCGACCTTAATTTCAGAGATTTTATTATCAAATGGCATATCATTTTGTTCCAAGTTCTTTTGAATCTTTGGTGATTCAATCTGATTTACTTCTCCTAAAATAAAGGATTAAAAATAATTAAATTACAAAAAATATTTGGGAATTCAAAGCTAATTAAAAAATAAATCCCTTTGAAAATTCTATCTATTTATTTGAAATGATAAGCTCTATTAGGGGGGATGGTTGGTGGGGGGAGGGGTTACTTCTAGTTTAATTAATTAATCTTTCTCTTGAATGTAATAATTCCTTACTAATGGGAAAAACTTCTATTAATGAAGGTGAGATAATTTAATTTAAAGACACAGGTGAAGGAGAAGATATTTTTTAGGAATTTTTTGTAATGGTTATGAGACTTTAAGGCAACAAAGCATAGCTGGTTTAAGATGATAATAATTTCTTTTAAGGTTCAGATGAGTTGATAAACTTAAGTTCTTCGTTGAAATCGATATGTCGAAGGGAAGAATGATAAAAGTTTGTTTAGATTTTTTTGCTAGAAACGGGCCCACAATGTTTCAAAGAAACTGGTGAAAAAAGAGGATGAGGAGGGGTTTATTCATAAGATCCTTGTTTGGTTACCAAAGAATTGTTTGAATTTGGTATTTTAACAGATTGAATTGAATTACTGCTTTGAGGGAATACATCAATTCCTGCTATTTTTTAAGATCTAAACATTGCCTAAGCTGTTCTAGATACCTTCAAAAAATCATTTACACTGCTATTCTTATTGCTATTATCATTTTCATTCATAGGAATTAGATTATCGCTTAACTGCGTTGAAGATTCCTTTAATAGTGCATTTTCAAGGCTTCTTGAGTTTCGTCTATGATAAGGTTTTGAAAATAATTTCTAGTTTGAAGAGTTATTTTTGTTATTTCCAAGATTATCTTTTTGTAACTCGCTTTGAGTGCTATTCATCATGCTTGAGCTTAAGTTAAAATGTGAAGGAGAAGGACTCAAAGGAGAATTGTAGCTGAAAGTTGGGTTGACAAGAGCACTAAGATTTTTTGAAATTGGATTAAAGTTATTGGGCAATGCTTTTACAGGACTTCCAATTAAGCTATTCTTTGAAAATCCATCATGTGCATGTGAAAATATGTTTGAATTCGAAGATTCAACTTGCGGAAAAGACTCAAAAGACTTTTATTTGCTAACAATTCCAAGACGAAAAGAGTTAGTCTGTTTATGTAGATCGAGAATATGATGAACATCTTGGGAGATTTGATTCCCTTCAAGACTTTCATTTTACTAATGGGACTTAGCTGAGAAATAGTTTCCAATTTGGGCTTACTTAATCATTTAGGTATTTGCTGTTTATGCAAGTACTTTAGGATTGAGATCAAAACTCACAGGAGAAAAGAGCAATGAGGTATTATTTTACAAGAATTGTCTTCTTTAATCAGGTTCCATAGATATTGTTTCTATTTATGAACTACTATCCTTTCTACGAAAAGAGTAGCTTTAAGAGGTATTCAAAAGTCGGCTTAACTTTTAAATAACGTTTTTGTCTTCATTTTTGATTGAAACTTGCTTAGAGCTCGATGCTTATTTAGCTCTCATATAGCAAACTGCTTTGTTATGAAAATTAATTTGTTTTAACAAATTTACATAAAAATCAAACAATTCCTTTTCTTTACAATCTCTCTTGAATTTTAAAGCTTTAAAATAAGTTTTTCCCTTACGATCTTCTCACTGGATATTTAATTAAAAATCTTATTCCCTCCCATTTATTTATGTTTTTTTTCATTTAGTTTAAACTTTTTAGCATTGCCCTTATTTTAATTAATAACACATAATTAATAAAATGAGAATGAATGGAATGCAAGGTCATAATAACCGTTGATTATTTAAGAAGAAAATACACAGATACAAACATATAAAAAGAGACAATAAATTTAACCTTAAAGATCGCTGACTTGGAGTTAATAAATCTGAAAGAACTGCTTAGGGAAGTCGGTTCATTCAGATTTAAGCTTTTTTAATGTCAGCGATCAGAGCAGTTGAGGAAATAGAAAAGAGCTTTTTTTGAGAGTTTAAAAAAGATTTTCTTTGAAGTTGAGATATTATTGTTAGAGCGCAGAAATTATTCTTTTGTTGAAGGATATGAGGAAAGTAGGCATTCAAAATGTGTTGAGTTTCACTGTCACATTTTTACCTGCTTTCGAAATCATTCCTTGACTTAAGGCGTTTTCTGCTGTTCTTGTCTTGAGGTTGTTGTTGTTATTATTTTATAAATTAAATAAGAGTATTGGGTTTTGAATGAAAATTAGATATTTCATTCGATTATTTTATTAGATTATTATTGATTTTCTGTGGGGGGTGTTTGTTTGTTTTTGTTTTTATTAAGAAGATTTCCAGATTGCTTGCTATTAAATTAGTGCTTTTTTATCTGTCTAAGGGTGTATTTAATTCAGTTTGTTGGGCGAGTTATCCTCATTCCTTAAAAGTGTTTAAAATAGTTATTATGATGTTGTTGTTAGGTTTTGTGTTTGTTTTTGTTTTTTTAATTATTAATAATAATTGAATAATAGTTCATTCAATTATATAAATAATCTTGGATGTCTGAGAGCCATGGATGATTGATGACTTATTGAATAGTAAATCTCTAGACAGGATCTCTTTGAAGCATCCCTTCTATGAGATTTTTCATGGATTCAACTTCTGTCATTTTACTGTAGACATTGAGTTACTTGGAGACTTATTCCCAGAGGAGAATCGAATTCTGCGGGTTAAAAGTTGGATGGACTTAGAAAAGTATCTAGAAGAGGCTCACTCCGAAAGAGTAGATATCTGCAGACTTTTCAATATTCTAAAAATTAACTTTCGCGCCTTGCAACCAAGCATAGATTTCGGGCGCCAAGTAAACATTCGGCTTGTTCATGAAGAATTTCTAGCCTTCAGCAGATGTCTTAAAGCCGACTTTCTAGGCAAATCCGAAATCGCTGAGATAGTAAGCTACCTAGTCGTCATCGTTAGAAAACTCGCTTCTAAATAGCTTGTCACTGCATGGGAGGAGAGGATGGGTGTATTAGTGAGCGAAAAAGTTATCAGGCTTGACATCGTTATGCGCGATGTTCAAGTTTTCATGGAGATGATAAATCGCAGCTCCAATCTGAGATGCAACCTTCATGACACCAAAGAGAATACGGCGAGTTTCATCAAGTAACATTGTTTGATTGACATCTAGGCTCTCTTCTTCTTCGAAATTATCCTTAATTATCTAGAAGATCCCTTGATTTCTAGTAATCAAATGAGTGAAAGCATCTTTTTGATCAGCATAAGGTGAAACTAGCCCGCACCATTATTTTCTCTAGATGTAGGATGAAGGTAGCAAGAGATGCTACCGACCTTGAATGCAACTGCATGTAGGCACGCAATCGAATTCCTGCTCAAGTGACTGAGGATCTACTTTTTCACTTTCAATTTACTAGGATTTTTCAGAAATTCCATGATGACATTTGAATTGGAGAATTTCCTGAGAGATTAAGTACTCGTTTAAAAGCAACTCTTGATATTTACGGAGTTGCTTCTTCACAGCCTCCTGCTCACCAGGAGGAGAGTTAATATCAAGAGCAACCATCTTGAGGACTTATGATTCATTGGCTAGGACTTGTCTTCCAAAAGACTAGTGAAGAATCTAGCCATTTTTCATGAAGCCCATGATAGTTTGATCCTCGATAGAAAGCGAGGCCTGATTGTTGTTTGGAGTTTGGTCCATTGTGCAAAAATACAGGCCTGCTCCTAAAGATGAGGAATTGTTGGTTTACTTCTTTTTGTGAAAAGAAATCTTTTTGATTTTTACTTTTTCCTTCCCTCCTCTGACCTTGATTTTATATCCCCGCCCTTAATTTTTTTATCTATAACTTCCTAGATGCTTCATCTACCACATGATGTGTTCCTTTCTATGATTTTGCTTGCTACAGATCCGAATCAAACTAATTCCCCTTCTGCTCTGCCCTACACCCCCCAGGTTTAAAGAAAATCCTTTTATTTTCTCCCTCCTAAAATTTAAAGTCTCTCACATTTTAGTAAATAATATTTTCTATTTCAAAAAATGGACAATTAAAAGCTCTTATTGGATTAAAAAGGTTTTTTTTTATTCTTCTACTTCCCTCTGTTCATAGAAATGTTTCTAAATTTAATCATTTTCAAAAAATTCTTTTTTGTGGGAAATTCGCGTTTAAAAATACTACTCAATAATATCCAATATTTAAATATTTCATCGAATTCAACATTATTCTAAGATATTTAAACTTTTTGTTTCTTTGCACCATTTTTTTGCTTGAGCTTCTTTGAAAAAAAAGTTGCTTATTATTTCTTTCTTTTTTTAGAATTTTTTTAAATTTGATTCTTGTAAAATTAATTATTTTTATTTAAATATTTGTAAAGTTCTTAAATAACCAAATAAATAATAGTGTTTTTTTTCGATGATAGTCAAAATGTTTTGAAGCGCATGTATCTAGGCTTATTGAATTGATATATCGTATTATTCCCAATTATCCCCCAAATAGAAGAAAAATATGTCTTTATCTCAAATTGTCTAAAACCTAAATAACGATGAAACTTAATTATCAAATAAGCATAAAATAATCATAATTAAAGATAAATTTATCTTCAAATGCAACAATTTGAGTTAGATTGCTCTTTCTTTTCAACAATGAAAAAGCTTTTTTCATAATTTTGCTTAACAGTTAATTTAAAAATAAATACCATATTTTTTTAATGGAACTATTTCAAACTAAAAAAAAATGTTCTCTGAAAATTACAACACACTTCCATTTATAAAAGTATGCCTTTCTTGAGTTTTATTGAAAATGATCATCCATCTTTCATAATATTAAGTTTTATTATTTGATTAAAAAAGAGAGAGATACAAGAAATTATTTAAATCCCCAAGTAATTATCTCATTTTTTTGATAGTAATTATATTCACAAGATATCAATTTACTGAGGGATATTGAACTAAGGTTAGTCTTTTTTTAATTAGGATGCATAATAAAACTAAACTGGAAATAAAAAATCGATTCGTTTCAATTTCAAAAATGACTTTCAGAACAAGTAACGAAGATTTTTGTTTAAGCACACAAAAAAGATCGTCTAAACAAATTTTGTGTTGAAATAGGCAAGATATTTGACTCAAAGAGTTCAGCTTATAAAACTAAACTCACCGAAGAATATCTTAGATAACGGATTGATGGTAAACATTCTGAAAATATATTTAATCATTTATTTTTACAAAAATATATCTATTTTTATGAAAACAGATGAAATCAACTCACGTTTGTACTCTCCTCCTGCAAAAAACTAATACTATCCTGCGAAGGCTTATGTCTCTTCGACATATGAAAGAAGTTAGTTATCACCTGGTTCGATTTAAGAAAGATTAGTGTCGAATATTTCTTAGGATTCAAATTCAAGATAACCTCTCCAGACATCAACTCTTTCGCGTAAGATAAAATAAAAAAAGAGAATGGATATCAAAAACATCAAATATTATGCTTATCTTGTGAGAATAAAATATAAAGAAAGTACTATTATTTCATATTCATAATGGCGTTTATTGATTTATTCTTTTGAATTCATTTGATTTCTCAAAGCACGAAGATTGTCTCCATCTTATCAAAGTCCTTCCCGCGATTGGACAAGAAATGCATACCAAAGTAGCTTTGAAGAAGATCGAAGACAAAGAGAAGCTAGAAAACGAGCAATAATGAGAAAAATTGATGAACTAAATGATAAATTTAATTCTTAAAACTCACAAATTCATAGTTTTTCAAGTTAAACATTGCCAAAACGTGCTGCTCCTGTTTCACCAAGTTACAGCAGTACAAGCTAGACGGTTAATTATTCTGCCATAAAGGAGAATCGAACTATTGAGACAGAGAACAAAAACTAGCAGCCATAAGAAGAGAACCAAAGAATTCTTAAAAGTCAAGCTTCATATGGTTCTTAAGTTAGTGTGAATGAATCGAAGCTCAAATAAGAAATTTAGAATCTTGAATCTACCAATAATAGTCTAAAATAATAGGTATTTTCTTTTGATTTCATTGAGAAAAATGATAAGAAGCGTTGGTATTTTATAGGTAGACAAACTTGAGAGTCAACATGAAGAAATCACTCAGAAACTGAAGGAATCTTTGAAATAAAGCCAATCTGAAAATTAAAAACTCCAAGAATAGTTGAAATAATAGGCAGAAGAGGGAAAAGCAACACTCGAAGCTGAGAAAAAAAAAGATCAAGATAAACTGAAATAGGTTTAAAAGCAAGAATCTGATCGCTTAACAGCTTTGAAAGAAACCTATGAAAAGAAGCTTATTGCGGCATAAGGTCTCCTTCAAGAAGCAGCCAATCGTGCATAAGAATCCTAAGAACTTAAAAATGAAGAATAAATTCTTCTTGCAATTTAGAATAACCCAGAAATACTCGATATCCTGAGCTCAAAACTTTCTTCTGATAAATCAGGCAATGGAGCTACAGACGAGAAACTTCTAGAGAGAATCGCTTCAATGGAGCTGCTCTTACAAAAGAAAGATGAAATGATCAGGGAGAGTAACTTAGATTGATTTTAGAGTTAGACAGAATGTTATCAAATTTTTTATTTTTTTATTATTTGTAGCTGCTCGCAACAGTGAGTTGAAGAGCTTGGAAATCTCCAAAATGGAAGAGCTTATTGAGAAATTCAAAGCCTTATTCTAGCATATGAATGAAGAGAAAGAAATTCTCACAGCTGAAAATGACAGATTATCAGAAGAATCAGTATGGTTAGTTTATTTAGTTTCTGTCATCTTCAAGCATATTAATATTTGTTTGTTTTCTCAAGGATCAACTCAAGGCGTATTTCGAAAAGTTGATAGGTTAAGTTCCAAATGGTGAAGGTGATCAATATGAAGGTGATAATTAACTGTTTCAAGGAGAGAAATAAAAATATTTTTTTTGTTATTTATTTTCCAGAATACAACGAAGAAGAAGGTGGAGAACATGGAGAAGTGTAAGAACTTGAAGAAGAAGATGAAGAACATCTAAATGGAGGAGAAAATTAAATTGATGAGAATTCTGGAGCCCCATATGCTTAGCAAAATGGAGATCATTATGAAGAGCAAGATGGAGAATAGTAGTATGAAGAAGATAATCAAGAAGAAATGGAAGAAGTTGATCAAGATGGATAACCTCTTGGTGATGAAGATAATTGATTGTTTAAAAAAATAATTGTAATACTGTTGATATTTACAAATAAAAATGATGTTAATTTCTTTATATCTCATGTGTTAAATGATCTATTTAACTATTTTTCTTAATTATTTGAGTTTAATTTTGCTCAAAAAAGAGCTTCCTTATTGAGAAATTGATCTGTATTCACTGATTAATTTGTTTCTTATGAAATCTAGAAAATAGAGTTAGAAAAGAAAAAAATACAATGAATAGGTGCAGCAGACACAAATTATTAAATCTTTAAACTAAAGAATTTCAACTTTCTTAATGAGCTCAGATTAGCAAAAGCAAGAGTTTAACAATCAAAATGAAAACTTGCCCATAGAATAAGATGATAAAATCTCAAATGATTTCGATGATAGTTCTCCTAATAATTAATCAATGTCTTCAGATAAAATTCAATATCCTCCTTAAAAATAAGCTCAAAAGTAGCCATCTTCTCATGACATTTAAATTTCTAATTCATAAAACTAAAATACAATGATTGAAGATAAGAACTTGATTTTTTATAATACTACCTAAGTATTTAGTTCTACTTCTTCTGAGACACCAAAAAAACTAAAATCCAATTTAACACAATCCAAAAAACATCCATTTCCTTCCGATATTTCTCAGTAATTCAATAGATTCAATGAAAAACAACCGATGAGTCGAGCGCAACATGAAGAAATGCCAGGGTATTCAAGTTAAAGGTAGAAAACTAATGTTTAGGAGAATATTTCTGAGGGTATAAAAAAATTTGGTTCTCTAAGAAATATTAGGAAAATCAAGACGTAAATTTAAATAGAAGGTAATTCTTCTTCTTTTTCTCCTTTCTATCCTCAGCAGCTACGTTCTTCTAGTGAGTTTGTAGGGGGGAATCTTGATGCTACAAATACAAAAGAATAAGTAATATCAGATAATGATGAATCAAAGAAATAGCAAAAAAATTTAACTAAGACATCTAGCGAATAAGAAAGAAATTTTGGAAGTGATCATGAATTACTATTAAATCATGACTCCACTAAACATTCTAAGAGTATGAAGTAACAGTAGGTTGATTTTTTTTAATATTTGGAGAATAATTATCAGAAAAGTTAATTGTAGTAGCCTAAGAATATTGGATTATTTTAAGAATCAACATTTCCAGTTTCTTCTTTAACAAAAGTTGATGGAACAACAAGTAATTCAACTAGTTAATTATGCAGTCACCGTAGTTTAAATATTACAAGGAGTGCTTAAAAGTGTATTGAGTCCTAAAAAGAAGAATAGAAAGAAGAATAGAAAAATCAAAATGAAAATAATTCTGAAAATAAGCAGGTTTAAAATGAATCTGAATAATAACAGTAATAGTAACAAGGGGACATCCAAGCCTAAGATGATCTAGTCAACCAGAATGAACGTTCCCCTCCAATTATTGATATCCCAAATACTGAAACAGACAATCAAATTTCAGAACTCCACAATTAAATTGAAATTCGAGTTCAATCAATCAACTCTCTAACTCGTTTGATTCAATAAAAGCAAGTGTTCTCTAAGCTTAAAATATTTGGATACTACTTACCTCTTTGCATAGCTTTCTTTTCATTAGGTATCTATCAAGCTGTTAACTTTTGCAGTGCCGGAATAATGATTCATTTATGCTTGTATTTCGTTCTCTCAGTTCGTAATTTCTTTTCAGTTTTACGATTCGATAAGCTCTGCCGTTATCATTTAAGTGTCTTGAGTTCCTATTAGAAATGCTCTATCAACCATAGATACTTATTCTCCCTTGTGTCGTGTTTACAAAAAGTATACAAGAAAAATGATCAAGAATAGAAACTTAAACAGGAGAAGAAAAACACTGAAATAAAAGAAGTTCTTTCTGAAAAAAGCAAAATTATTTAACAGTTTAGTGATAGGAATCCTCGATCCTAGACTGAAATGGAATAACCAAATGATATGGTGAAGGAATAAGAATTAAAACCAAAGGTAATTCATTTATCAAGTGAGAATATTGAGAATTAAGAATGTTAGAACTATAATAAGCACACTTAAGGACAATAATTGCATTTAATTATGTCTAATAAAAAATCTGAGTAATAAGAAATTGAGAAGCCAATTTCTCAGGAAGCAGTTGCTTAAGAAAAAGATGAAAAAATGCAAGAATCTTCTAAGAATTATCCTGAAATAAGGAGTTTATCAATATTTTCACTCATGAACAGGGATCTATTAAAATTAATCTTAATTTCTATGCCAAATGTTTCTTTAGAATCAAATTCACAAAGCTATATTCATCTGAATTACCAACTAAACGAAATACAACTGCGAGAGAATGTAGATTAGGTGATTTAGGTTTTTGAATCAGTTATGTATTCAGAGACCTCAACTACAATCGATAGAGAAGTCGATCTTGCTATGAAATACCCTAAATATCTGACATTAGGAAAAGCTGTCTATTTATTTTGCTTAATGGAAGATTGGTACTTTGTAATTTACAATATCTTGCTGTTAACAATGGATTTCTGCACTGATCATATTCAACCAGCAATACTAGTCTTCGCGTTCCTCTATTCCATAGCTCTTTGGGTGAAGATAATAATAGTTACGTTTTCGGTGGCTTTCATGCTTGTGGCTTTGATTTTTTTTCTCTTTTACAAGTTGTTTTCATATAAACCTAAGCCAACTCTCCCATCTATTTCGTTTAAAGATGCTAGAGAAAAAATAGTAGCAACAGGGAAATCTTCTGAATAAGAAATCAAGGATGCTGCTTGCATCATTTGCTATGAAGAATTTACTGACAAAGATCTTGTATTTTTATCACCTTGCTGCTTGAAATGCTATCACAAGACCTGCATTAAGCATTGGATTGAGAAGAGTATTAATTGTCCTCTCTGCAGAACACCTTTCAAGAATTAATGAAAAATATGTTAAAAAGTTAAGTAATTATATATTTTTCTATTTTACTTTTATTTCTCCATCTGTAACTTTTTTGTTGTTTAAGTAATAATCACTTCAGAAATTGAGGATTACGTAATTTCAAAAAAGGTTACTAAAAAGCAGAAAAGTTTACAGCTTTTTTGCTTTTTATAAAACAATCTTAGAAAGATAAATCAAAAAAAAATCATCATAAGCAATAATTAATAATGAATATTTTGTAAAAGAATTAAAAATTCAACTAAATCCTTCTGGAATTCTTCTATTTAGTTATCTTAGAACAAAATAAGTTGATGTAAGGAGGTTTATCTCTTATTTGAAGACCAATTCTTCAATTTCTTTTTTCTAATTTAACAAAATATTTCTATCAATAGATTTTTTGGATAAATCAACAAAAAACAAAACAAACAATCTCATGAGAATGAAACTTACCTTCATTCTACTCGCATTCCTGCTAGGTGTGCTTGCAATCAGGAAACAGCCAAACTAAGCTAATCCTCAGAGTAATCTTCATCCATTGTTCAAGAATACTCAATAGGACATTTTCTAAATGATTCAGAAAGTACATTAGTTCAAGAGTGTTGTTTCCAATACTACTTCACCATTTTACAATGCGGCATACAATCGCCTTGCCTATATTGTAGATACCTATGGTCCTCGTCTTTGGGTACACATACACAAAAGTGGTTTTTTATAAACAAAAAATATTGATTTTTTGAATATTTTTCTAGGGCTCTGAGACACTCGAGATGGTTATCAGAGATTACAGCTCCATAATTGCTGGTGATGGTATCGATGTCCGTCTTGAACCTGTCACAAATTTTACGAAATGGGTCAGAGGTTAAGAATCTCTAACACTTTATGATCCTCGCCCCTTCCCATAAGCTCTTAAACTTATTGGGCTTGGAAGGAGTGTTAGCGGGAATGTGACAGCAGAAGCATTTGTTGTAACGTCCTTTGATGATCTTGAAGCAAACAAGGATAAAGTCTAAGGAAAGATCATTGTCTATGCATTCCAATGGTAATTAAGTTAATTTTTAAGACTATTCTAATGGAGAATTGGGAGATTCTATTCATTCATTAAATTCTTTTTAGGCACAGATATGAAGAGGATGTAGTTTATCGATCATAAGGAGCAATTAGAGGTGCTAAATATGGTGCAGTTGCATCTCTGGTCAGAAGCGTTGCTCCCTTCAGCATTGAGTCTCCTCATACGGGAGGTGTCAGCTACTCTGATTTTGATGATTAAGGTACTACAAAAAAAAACAAATAAACTTTTAAGAAATTACCTGTTTTTAACATAACTATTTTTTATCTGTCTAGGCAACCCAATCCCTAGAATTCCAGCTGCTGCAATCACAATTGAAGACGCTGAAATGTTTTTGAGAATGCAACAACGTGGACAGACCATCAAGCTTAATTTGTTCCTTGAAAACCATACTGTCCCTAATTCTGTTTCCTATAACGTCGTAGCTGATCTCAAGGGGACAGAATACCCTGAATAAATCCTCGTCCTTGGTAAATTTCTTTGATGCATAGAAATATTCTTATTTATTATATTTTTTGGGTTTGTGAATCGTGTTTGATTGGTTTTTATGAATTTGTTTATCAAGGTGGTCATAGTGACAGCTGGGATACTGGCAGTTAAACTGGAGCTAACGATGATGGTGGTGGTTTCTCAACATGCTATGAAGCTCTTAGACTGATTGCATCCTAAGCAGGAAGACCAAAAAGAACGATTCGATTCATAGCTTGGAGTGGTGAAGAATACGGTGGTCTTCTCAGTGGTGGAAGCCAATATGCCAGAGATCACGCAAGTGAAATGGATAACCATATTGTAGCTTTCGAGAGTGATTTAGGCTCTAGAACTCCAGTCGCTTGGGGTTTCACAGGTGGAGAGAATGGAAGGAAGTACTTTGAGTAGGCAGCTGATCTATTCTAGCCAGTAAGGAGGAATACTATTTTTGATATTACAATTTTTAGCAATGATCTTTTTGTTTAATAAATTATTTTAAAAAAATTAGTTTGCTTACAACGTGACAGACGTCAAGTATGGTGATGGAGATCAAGTCGATACTGGATACATTGGAGCTTATGGAGTACCAATGGTTCGTAATATTGGCAATGACACATCGAACAACGACTTCTACTTCACGTTCCATCACTCAGCAGGAGATTCCATGACCATGATGAATCCATTTCAAATGGATCAAAACGTTGTTTCGATAGCTTCTCTCATGTATGTGCTTGCCAATCTCGAAGTCCCCCTTCCTAAAGATTGATGATTAAGCTTGTGTGAGCTTCCATGCTCTATTTTATTAACTTAAACCTCAAAATTATTAGACTTTTAAATAAATATTTCTCAATTATTTTTGTTAAACTAGTTATCAGATTTAACAAATAGTTTTAAAACAATTGATACTATGTTAGTAACATATACTTATTTCCTTAACAAAAACACATAATTAGATTGAAAGTAGTTCGTAAAAGGGCAATAAGTCGGATCTATTTGTGGGTCTAATACTTGACTTCCTCTGATTTCTCAATTAGATTGTTGTTGTCGTAAATCCGAACACACATACTAAGAGCATGCCTGGATAACCCCTTCCTTCAACATTTTCCAAAGCTTTCAATTTACTCATTCGATATTATCATCCGAAATATGATATTGTTTTCTGAATAGGGATTTTTCTTCTTTGTTATTCTTTCCCTTTCTTAAACCTTCCAATAATTTAAGGTCCATGTACCCAAATAATAAAACCAGATTATCTCTTCTTCTTAGTAGTCTCTGGAAACAATTAGCCAAACTAGAATTAATTTTGGGTTAAATTTCAGTGGAGCAATCTCAAGTAAGATTATTAAATTAAAAGACTCTATTCGCCTAATCAAGCACTCGAAAATAAGGATATTAATCTGACTGAGCATTTAGTACTACTAAGTTTAAAAGCCTAGCAAATTATCCCCCGAAAGAAATCAATTTAATAAGTTTTAAATTAATAAACAATCAACCACATAT
>Ga0302271_10002817_pt1 | contig 15313 bp, 8 predicted proteins | sample III_Bog_N1_1_FD_198767 | JGI IMG/M metagenome (GOLD analysis project Ga0302271, IMG submission 198767) | Peat permafrost microbial communities from Stordalen Mire near Abisko, Sweden - III_Bog_N1_1 | ecosystem: Environmental > Terrestrial > Soil > Wetlands > Peat | place: Sweden: Abisko... | reverse complement strand
TCCCGAAGGAATGTGAGCATGTCTTGGAAAATATTGATATGACAGTTTCATTCCATGAGAGAATCAGCTAGCAATAATAGCAACAGCAGCAGCAGCAAGATTCTCAATTGTAGAAGAAATCCAAGGGGTACAAGCTACCCTTAGGAGGAGAAGCAAACGATATAAACGCTTATTATTTTTTCTACCAAGCTAAAACCAAAAAGCAAGAGCTTGCAGATGGCTTCGATGCTGAGTCTTTTATCAGAAAGCCTTCGAATTTACATTTCAAACCACAACTCAAAAGAGGGGAAATCTTGCTGTCGAAGTAATTAGCAAATCAGTCAAGTAACAATTAGATAATCAACAACAACACCAGCAGCAGCTATTCCTTGTCGTAGTTGTTGTAGAATCAGCAGAGCATGCAGACTGATTTATCCATTTCGTAAATGAACTAATTGTTGTTCACCGAACAGTCATCCGAAGATAATTTAATGCTATTACCAAGCCAGCAGCTGAAGAACAACCAGCATAATCATAACTCTTCGTCATAATAAGAAGCATAGCAGCATCGGTTATTGCTATAAATTCAAGGCAATCATCACCAGCATGAGTTGTAGATGATGAATTTCAGTAAAGTTAAGAATAATATTCCATCAGAAAATGTTGTTCTTGCAAGTAGCAATGCTATGATGCGAAATAATAATCCTGCTGAGCAAGTGGTTCTTAGCTCGAAGCTAAAGTAGCAATAATAGTAATAATCAGGAGTCGGTCTAGTTTCTCATCCCTTTCAATCTTCTGGGAGTTCTAATAACCTTTAATCCAAGGCGGCACCATCAGCACCTCCAGGATAATTAATTTCCAAGCCTGAATCAGCTAAGATCTCATTAGCGAGCTCTTAGCTGCAAGACATCTAACCCTCATAAGCAGCAACAACGATCTAAAAGTCTTAATTGAAGTAGCAGTCATATCCACAGAAAGTTCCCCTATTCAGTGAAGGTTACCAATAGCAATAGATATCCTAGACTAAACTATCCAGTCTAATAATGGAGCAGCAACAGAAGAACACCTCCGAAATCAATTTGCCATCTAAAAACTCTGGTGCTTAAGCAGCTGCATCGGCTGCCATAGCTCGATTGACTTAGCAAGCTAATTAGCTCGCAGCACTCAAAGCAACTGGCGAACAAGCTCAACAATAGCAATTCTTGATATCACAATAGTTTGAAGCAATGAGAGGTGCCAGCAATGAGCGAGAGAACGATCATTTGGAAGGCAGAAGCAATTCTTTGAGAGAACAGTAACAGTAACATATTCTTTCACAGCAGTAGCAGCAATAGCAGCAGCAGCGAATGGGACAAAGCCATAATCAACTAACTTATCAATATCAACGGGAAAATACCAATCCTATTCCAAACACTGCCAACTTCCCTGCAAGAGATCCAACTCGTCTGCATTAGATGTTTTCTTCACCTGAGCCTCTCAATTCCAAGAGCATCAACATTCTCAAAGGGACATAAAATAATTATGCTGAGACTTAAACTAATCCTAATTCTAACGCCTCGACTGTTCGTAATCACAGCAACGATCCATCCCTCCAAAGCAATACTAATTAAGTCCTTTAAGCTATCCGAAACAACAAACTTAGCAGTACTGTGGGCAGGAGTTCACCCCTTGAGAACAACCAGGATTAACACTACAATAATATGCAAGCTGGATCTTTGCAAGCTGCAAGCAACTTGCAAAGGAGTTAAAATGATAATAATTCAGGCTTAGCTATTCCAGCTAAGATCGCCTTGAGTATGAATGCAGCTACGATGACTGCTAGACAACCTGGAGCATCCTCCGTTTTACGCTCCTAGCCTTAGTTTAGCCACTCTCGAACAGCCAGTGGAAATGCTACACCAGATAATAATAATAATACTACCAACTTGCAATTACTCCAATAACAATAGCTATTGATACTACAGTAACTACATCAACAGCAGCAGCAGCAGCAGCAGCAGTAATCTAAGCTGCCAGCAACAGATACTTTCCCTAACAGCCATCCTCATCACACATTCTCTCAAAGTCAATCCGATTAATTATTACTTTCTCTCAAGTAAACACCTGTAGTTGCCTCATCGTTATCCTCAAAGGTTACTCTCAGCAGCAATAACACGACTAATTCTAAGAGATATGTTCCCATGCATTCTCAATAGCAAGGATAGTAATATTCAGCAGGAAGTAGTCTGCCAAGCAGTAGTGGTGGTACACCTGCACACACAACGAATATCCCCTCAGGAGAAGAACGATTGAAGAAGAAAAAAGAAGGTATTGTGTTAAATAGCAGTAACTGCAATGGCAGCAGCGGCGGAGTCAGCTTGATTAATCCAGCTAGCAGCAGCTACAAGAATAATATCCAAGGTCAAGGTGCTGCTGATGTTACTAGTTCTGCAAGTAGCACCAAGATCCAACCTGTTGCTATCATGAATAAAGGCTTGAGTGCTGGAGTGCTAAGCCTCCACAGTGATAGAAATCAAGGCAGAAGAGGATGGGGATCGTAACAATCAGAACAACAGCAACAATAATAGACTAACAGCAATTTCATGCCCAGTTAGAGAACAGATACATTCTAATAATCTGCATCCGCCGCTAATTCAGCTTTCTTCAACGCGAAGAGAAACTCTAAAAACAATAATTTCCATAATCCCGAGAATCGATAAGACTTCTTAGCTATGACGCAGCTACCACCATACAGCTCACCTAATTCTTCTTCCTTTTTCAATAGCAGTCAGAAGAATCGATCAGCGAGCAATTATTAGCGACAACAACCAGCACAGCAGCTACCATGTTCGTATGCTAATAACTAAAACACTAATAACTGCAATATTCTGCCATAAGAAATAGCATCCTCTTCTTCAAGCAGCCAAGTGAAGCATTAGAATTTCGTAGGGGCATCTGCTTCTGAGTGTGCAGTAAATCTTCAGTAACTACTCAAAGCATCGCAGAATAGGACTGAGCAATTAACCAACAACAACACTAATGCAAGATTGAAGAACAACTCGCAATCACTGTTGCATCAATAGTAACAATAGGAACTACTGCTTCTTAACAAACCAGTGAGCAATATCTCCATGCACTAAAGAATAGTCAGCTCGTAGAGTTCACATGCAGCCTCAGCTTCGTCTATCATCCCACAGCCATTATTAACTCCATTCTCATAAGCAGCTGCATTATTATAATATTCTTAATTACTCCAGCAGAAACAATCAACCTCATCGTAATAATCACAATCCTTATCTTCATCACTATTGAACAAGAATAATGCAATATCGCCGTTTAACTCATCGCCTTTGAATCAAACTCACGTTTAACACCAACAGCAACTAGCTTAGTAGTCCTAGTATAATTAGCTTTAAAATCAATACCAACAACAACAGCAACAGCAAGACAGCGAGAGTAATGTTTAGACTGCCAATGGTCGCACTAGAAGTCAAGAAATCATAAGTCGTAATACCAATCACAGTGGCGGAGTGAACACAGCTCGAAGTGAGTATGAGTAGTATGCTAAAAATTACCCCTATCCAACCACCACCAGCACCACCCAGCGGCATCCAATTGTTAATGGTTCTGATTAGAATACTCCTTAATTGATGCTACTTAAACAGTCTTAGCTAGCCTAGACAGCAGGATTGAAATCTTCCAACAATCCCAGCAAGGAACGGATAGCTTCTTCGTCTTAGTCATCCTCAGCTCATTTTGCTGAATCCATCAAGCGGTTGATTTCATAAAACATCCATTAAGCTACTACTAGTTCTAAAGGAACTTCAACCTCAGCCGCATTGTCGAGTATGCAGTAATAAAAGATTCTCTAATCTCATCCATAGCAGTTTCAACTCTCAATGGCTTAACCCTCACCACAGCCGTAAGTTTCTAGCTATTCTAATAATAATAACATTATATAATCCAGTAGTCCAACTGCACTCAAGAAATACAATAATATGGCTTAGACATCTAGCAATTCTTAAAGGTCACAACTAACCACTGCAACAACAGCAGGTGGAAACCATTCCAACAATAGATAATAATAGCAACAACAGTAGCACTCTTCATTGGTTAGAATCAACCCCTAATCATCAAACAACACCTTGAATAATCTTGGCAATGCATCTGCATTAACTACTCAAACCCCTCCTTATCAGCAGTAGTAAGCATCTTAATAATTAACGAATTCCATGGTAAATCATAACTACTCAGTATCTAGTTAGATTTTTGAGCATCTTCGATAGTAAAGTACTCATTTGTTATCCTAGACAGCACGACCATCACTGAACACACCTTTTTCTCGTAATAACTCGCCTTAGAAACTACTACCTCAGCAGCCTGACCCATAATTTTTCCTTCAACAGAAATAGTTTTTATATGAGTAAGAATAATAATACAATCGCTAGTTTTAATAACAGCCATAGACATAGCAGTTATCATAAGGGTAAGTGCAACTCTAGCATTAATAACAGCAAAGATTCTAATCGTCAGAGAAACTCCAACCGAGCTACAACAATAATTACGCTGTGAATAGCTACCCTAATAGACTACCTTCTTCGTCGTCCTCTGTATCAGTACATTAACCTGCTTCCGTAGCATAGCAGAACCTTCCAGTTTCGTAAAGCCGACCAACATCAACTCAGAGGTCAGCAGCGACCAAATAAATTAATTCGCTTGTTAGATTCAGATAAAATTAGCAATAGTAATGAGATAACTGTCAGAGCACATGCAGGAACGATTTGGGGAAAAAAGAAAGAATTTTCTTATGTTGTGTTGTTTATTGTATATTTTTCTTTATTTTATTTGTTTGTTTTGTTTTTTCCATTTAACTTTTTTCTGCTATTTGATCCTTGACATATAATTACTTAATAGATAGACACTCAAATCTTACATCAATCACAAAGAGAAAGCAAAAAGGATATCAATCACACACACAAACACAATATTGAGAAACTTAAAATCTTTTTTTTCATAATAATCTTTCCAAGATTCGTCTCTCTCTCAATTAGTTGAATAAAATAGAAAAAAAAGAAGCACAAAATGACCTCAAAGCAGCAGGGAACAATTGGTGATATTAAGCCTCTGCCGCTCAACAGCAAAACACTGAAGGTCAGCAAGTGCACCAAGAACATAGAGGAAGGGCACATGAAGGAAATCTTCGGGAGATACGGCACTGTAGTTGATGCTTAGAGACAACTCAAAGGAAACACTGGCATGAAAGATCATGTTATGTATGTGACATTTGAGAAGTGGCAAGATATGGAGCTAGCGTACTGCGCGATGAATCACACATAAATTGATGGATAAAAGATTTCGATTGAATTCCTCTCTTTGGAATATACAGAGATTAACTAGTAGGATTAGGAGGAATAGTAGAAGGAGTAGTAGTCGTAGTAGTAGTCTAATAGCACTTTACGGAATACAGCAACTTCACTACCTCCATCGATAGCATCTCTTCCATCATCAGCTTAGTCTAATTCAAAGAACAATAATAGTTAACAAACTGGCGGAAATGATTCATCAGCAAGAAGGGAGATTAATAAGCATACTGAAAGTAGAATTACCAAAGATATTTCACCTCTTCGCAGCAGGGACAACAAGTAAGAGATTTGCTGGAGATTATAAAGATATATAAACTTAGAATGTGTGTGAAAAAGAGAGAGAGAGTATGATTGTGAAGCAAAATCATTTTGTTTCTCAAACTATTAAATTAATAGATATGAAAAACAAAGTCGATCTCCAGTTGCAGGGAGTCATAGATAAGAAGAAAGATATGAAGATGTCGATTCAAAAATTAGAGATAACACAAATAATTACAAAAGCAATAACAGTAGAAACCAGAAACACTACAATCGTGACAGCCCTCTGTAGTCTTAACCTGCATATGAATAAGAACCGCAATCGAAAGCAGTATATTCCCCTTACTCAGCTCGAGACTAGAAATATGTTTCCATAGACTATTCTGAAAAGTAATTGAAAAAGAAGTTAAAAAGTTTATGGGATTCAATTCAACAAGTGCATTATTTTGAAGAAAAAATATTTTACAATAATCTTATTTTGTTCAGGGAAAGGCCGCAACAGCAGCAGCAGATGAATAAAAAACACAAAGAAACATCTCGGTCTGATAATTACACGAGCAACAACAACGGCAGCAACTTGTCTGAGCAGTAAAATTACTAAAGAGATAGCAGGAACTAAAAAGAACAACATCGAGATTTCAGTAAGCAAGAGATAATTTCAACAGCTAGACATTCTAACAACAATATCACTGCTGATTAAAGAAATGTCAACTCTTTCTCAGCAAATAGTGAGCAAAAAAAGTAACTTGAAATGAGATATTACTTGTTTTGAGGGAAGAAAATAAGTGTTTTTTTATTGAATGAATTATCGTTATTTGATAAAAACAATACAAATTTGCATTGTGAATTATAAAAAATAAGGTAGAGAGATTGGGACTAGCATTCCCGTAGCAGAAGCAGAGGAGATTAAACTGAAAATACTCGCCATCATCGACGTTAAGAGCAATATTCACCAAAGACTAAGAGAGGATAGTCAAAAGAGCACAGCAAGAAATAGAAGCGATCCAGTAGATCTAATTCATCATCTTCATCATAGTCATCTTCATCATCTTCACAATCCAGTGGGCTTTCACGCTCTAAATCTTCTCAGAGACATTCTTAATCAAAAAAACAATGACAACAAAAAAAATAATGTATTTTCCATCTTTGTTTTAAAAAAATCGATTAATGCTTTTATGTATGAGAAGATTAATTAACCAACAAAAAAAGCATGGAACCCTAATAAATTAAACTTGCAATACTCTAAATATTTAGTAGCTGATTTAAAACCTAAAAATGTATTTTGTTGATCTTTTTAAGCAAACCCAAAGATATTATTTATGTATAGGATAGTTTTTAGTGAAAATTAAAGTGCTTAATGCACTTAACTCTGTTTAAATTAGTTATGTGATAGATCACCCCAAGGATGGTAAATCAATTGAAAATGTAACAATAATTTTGATTTTATTGCCGGGAAATCGCAAAGTTAATAAATTTGAAATATAAATTATCTATCAGAATAAAGGGGAAGAAAAGAATAACATCGCTAAAAGAAAATCCTTGTTTTAGCTAAAAGGACTTGAGCGATTTAGTTTAGTTTGCTTTATGGAGTGCTGAGGAGTTTTTAATCGATGTTCACTTCTGACCTGCTAACCAGCAGAAGAGAGCTGCAATCACACACACATTTCCACACAGGCTGCTTATTTCAAAAGCAGTTTAGTTTTTAGACATAACACATAAACTCATCACTTTTATAAATTGATAACTCAAACAGCAATTAAAAACACCTATGCACCATTATATGTTTTCTCTCTTTCTATCTCCCTAAACATCCTCCATCAACTGAACATCTCTCATCATCACAATGCCTATCTATTCATCGATAATATTGAATCCTTCTCATCGTTCTACAATGATCTCTCTCTCAACTACTCTCCAATCTCCTCAAGAAAGAAGAGAATCACCTTTGATGGTCTCACAATACAAAAAGAAAACTCAAAAAGAAGAGATAAAAAGGAAAAAATAAAAAAATAAAAAAATAAAAAAAAACAAATAAAAATCCTGTGCATTTTGCATATTTATTTGTTTGTAGTTGTGATTAAATCTAAATTATTTCAAATTTATTCTTTGTTTGGGAGGGGAATTTATTTCAAATATATTCAAGAAAAAAAAACAGAAAAATTAATTAATCTATTAATTCATCATTCTTCTTCTCATAGACTAATTGTTTGGAAGAAGAAAAAAATAATACATATCAAATCAAATGGAATTAAAAGTATTTATCTGTCTGCTTTCTCTGCTTATCTGTGGAGTTAATGCTCATAGGAAAGTAACTAACTCGAATACTTTAGATGGTGGCTTCTAAGATGTAGACTTAACCAATCCGCCCAATGATTTCAAAGAAATAGATGTCTATGCCAGAGATCACTTCAAAGAAAACTGCAATAATAGTTCAAATGAGAATGTAGTACTAAGAAAACTAATTCGAGCTCAATATCAAGTTGTCGCTGGTATGAACTATCGATTAACTTACAGCGTAGATGGATACAAATCTTAGAATATTACTATTAAATTGTTCAAATCTCTTCCTGATCAAAATGGAAAGTAAATCATCTAAATCAAATCGTGTGCTTGATTTCGAAAAAAAATATTAAAAGTTAAATTTAATTTAGTTAAAAGATTGCTAGGTTAATAAGCATTGTTCTGAATAAATCTGCTGTTTGTTGTGTTTAAGAAAAGTATTAAAAATTGCTAATATTTTGTTCTTAAAGCGCGAGTTTAAAGAAAGAAAAAGAGAAGGATAAAGATTACAAATTTGAGAAATTATTGGTAATTTTTTAATCAGATTTATCGCCAAAAGTATTGAAAATTATCATAAAAATGAATTACCAAATTGATAACCTATTTATTTGAGTGCTGATTGAGCATATTTTTTTCAGAATTAACACTCAATCTGCCAAGGATTTTCTTATTTAAAAATCAATGATAAATAATCAAACTGCAAAACGGAAAATTCAAGTCCGTTTTTGATGCAATCGTGTTGCCAGCGATTATAATAAAGAAATCTCCTTGCTTCCTTCAAGCTATAAAGTAGTAATTTTAATAGGATTATCTATTCCCATGGTTTAATGTTTTTCTGATTTTTAGACTCCAATGAACTAATCCCCTTCCCCCTTTCTTTTAATTCTTCGATTCTTAACTATTCAGTTTTATTAACTAAAATTAATAATCAACATTAAATAATAATAAGGAAAACAATTAAAAATGCAAGTAAAAGTCCTAATTTGTATTCTAGCTCTCTTGGTCTGCGTCTCTAGTACCTTCAGTAAAAAGGTCAAGAAAGACGGTGTCCCAGGTGGTTACTTTGAAGTAGATTTGAACAATCAAAGTGGTGATTTCAAGGAAATCGATTAATATGCCAGAAACAACTTCCACGACAGCTGCCATTCAGTAAATTCGAGCGTTAACCTTCTCTAACTCTTAAGAGCTTACTAATAAGTCGTAGCTGGTATGAACTATTAACTCGTTTATAAGGCTGAAGGGCACACAAAATCGACTATCACGATTTAAGTCTACGAAGCCTTGCCAGATGAAAATAAGAATAGAGCAGTCTCGATTAACAGTTGTGCTTGAATAAAATGAGTTTAACTGCATTCATATATTAGAAAAGTTGATTCAAATGCAAATTCATACATGTTTTGTTGCAGTCTCAAATGAATAAAACTGACAAAAATGCTCTGTTGTTGCTTGAAAAAGACTAACAAATTATTTTTTACTGGTTTTTTTTGTTAAAGGTTGGCTTAGAACTATTTGGCTTGGAGGCATCAAAAGACTTTAGTTTAATTTCAAAAAAGAATAGAGCAGAATAGAATAGATTAGATTAATGAGCACCATTATTGCTTTTAATCCATAATAGGAGTTCAATGGGCAAGCACAGACCCAATAAATTAATGATTCTAAAACCTTGCAAATGAATTTAGTGAGAAATCCAGCTTCTTCAGCAAGCAAACTATTTTCCAAGAAATAACACTTAAAAAGACATAATTATTAGATAATGGATTCAATTGTTAGTGATAGAATTCAAAAAATATATTTATATTTTTAGACAGATTATCATCCTATTTTGGTTTTAATTCAAAGGAAAAACGATGGGGGTGTCCTTCAGGTCATTTTAACCAACTTTGCCTTTGGGATTATTAATAATTTTAATAAATAAATTGAGTGAAGTATTAGTAGTTCGTAGTAGCAGTAGTAAAAAAATTAGAGAAGACTGAGAAAGAAAAAAGAGAAACCAAACTACTTGAAATGGCAGAGAACTTAAATACCTTCGGAGCTTCTATGAATAAGGCTCTCAAGGACGATGGTGATGATTTTCTCAATACAGCCTTGAGAAAGTGGAAATTCAACTCCAAATACGTGCGGAATCAGCGTCTCTTCGCTGGACTTCGTAAGCAACAAATAAGCAGAATTGCTGATTACATCATAAAAATAAAAGATCCTAATAATGAAAAAAAAATCAATGTTATATTGGAATAGTTGTCTTCTTTCTGGTGTTCGGAAGCGTGTTTTTAGGGTATTATCTACATATTAAGCAAATCATCCAGCGATATGACAACAAATGCACACTTGGTACAACATGTACAGTTCCTTTGCATATCCCAGATGACATGAAAGCACCCATTTTCTTCTACTATGAGCTCGATAACTTCTTCCAAACACATAGAAAATTCTATCAATCCAAGGTAATATATAAATCCAGCAAAAACACTTAAAATTTCTAATATTTTTAACATAATATCATGCTGCCTCCTTAACTCTTTGATTTTACTAATCCCTTAGGATGTATTGCAGTTGCGAGGTGAAAATAGAAGCATCGATTCTTTAGATTCATGTGCTCCTTTCACAACAAATGCTGACCTCAATAAATCAGTCAGCATTGATGGAAGCCCTCTCAATCCAACTGACCCTGCTATCCCTTGCGGGCTTATTGCCAAGACATTTTTCAATGGTTGATAATATTTTTCTCTGGGTTTGATTTGGAGCTAATTCTGTTTTATTATTTAGACACTTTTACTCTTACGAAAGAAGATGGTAGTGAAGTAGTAATAGACTCTAGTGACATTGCTTGGAACGTTGATATCGATTACAACTATAAATAAACAGCCGATGCAGCTAAAAAAGCATGGATTGATGTGACAGATGGTACGTATTATTAGATTATCTTTGTTTTTATTTGGATTCTATAAAGTTTATTGATATGGTTTTAAAATGTTTATTTTTTGCGTGTTTCGAAATAAAATAGAGCACTTCATGGTCTGGATGCGAACTTCAGGAATGGGCAAGTTTAAGAAACTTTGGGGAAGAATCCATGTTGATCTACCTGCTGGAAACTATATCCTGAAAATCCATAATCGTAATTTATCTGAATAATAGTTAGGTTTTTTATTATTTTTTCAGCAAATTTTGTTAATCGCATACTCAAGGATAGCAAGCCTTTTTTGTAATGGATGATTTTTGCTTTGATTCTAAGTTTACAATTCCTCTGATTTCAGCGGTCAAAAGTATGTTTAAATGACAACATCTTCACCATTTGGATAAAAAAACCTCGTACTAATTATCGCTTACTTTTCTGGTGCTCTTGTCTGCGTCATATCTATGATAGTGCTTTACACTCTAAACAAATCCAAGAAAGACAGGTAAAAACCAAAGATTAAAGAGATTAGTTTCTGCTGTTTTGAATTTGTCTTGCTAAAATATTTATCAATAAATCTTAAATATAACATATGCTTCTTCGAAGAATAAGAATGCTGAAAAATTATTTGATTTTATCTGGTCTAAAAATGACATTGATACTTTATGATGTTTTTGCACAGCTGAAGAGAATCAAGGAATAAAAGATTTTACACAAACCATGAAGATACACACACATACACTGAGTCTAAAGCTGGTGGTTTTCATTCTTTTTTAGAGAGATAATATGTTATTGCATATTTTTTTTGTTTATTGTATTTTTGATGGATTAAAGCTTAAAAGAAAGCCAAAATCTTGATATTGCAGTTCCAGATGTAGTTGCGGCTTAATTTTTATTTTTTATTTTCCAGAATTTAACATTTTATTCTTCTCAAAATATCTTTCTATCCTAAAGTTATTAGAAATAAAAAAAGAAGATACTTATCAAATAATTTAAGGCAATTTGTTATCTGTGTGAGATGGTTATTTTTTTAATATTGCTGCCTGGATGAATGGATAACTTGAATAATTATCTGAAATGGTCCATCAGTAGTAAAGGGAGTTAATCATTTGGAAGGAGTATTGATTTTCTTGAAATCTTCGAGACAAGGATACATAAAATCAAAACTATTTTACTTTTCAATCATTCTCTAATAAGAAAATGACTTGAGCATTGTTAGCAATTGATTTATTGAATATATCAAAGGGATCAGCTAAGAATGTAAAGAAATTGGTTTTATGATAGCTGCTTGGTACAAGTAAATAATTTTTATCACTGACATTTAAAAATACTTAGATATTTTATGAAAAAACGTATGTTCAAAGAAAACAACTAAAGGAATCCAGAATTTTCAAGGAATCAGAAGAATTTTATCTACAGAAAATGACAATAATAAACAGTAATTTTGATTATTTAAATGCTTTTAGTTGTTTGATCGCGAGACACTCAGTGAAATAAATAGATGTTTGTTTAAATCGTAGGAGGACGGGTAAGGTATATGCTATTATTATTTGAATAATTACCTCGCCGCTGTTTCAGTTTGAATTCAAGTAATTATACAGCTTCTATAAGGGAGTTAAATTATCAAAACCCATTTGAATGTGAATGGCTATTACAACACTTTGAATTGCTATTAGTAATAGCCCTTAAATTTACAATCCTAGCATAATAGCTAATATTTAAAAAGTGAACTCTAATTGAATTGCGTAGTTCCAGTAAAATTTGAACGGTCATCAGAGAACTAGAATTATTTTTAAATTTAGATGGATGTCTACTCGTCTAGATAATTTTCGCAGAAACTGCTGGTTCCTGAGTGCTTGAAAGCAAACTCAATTATTTGCTCTCAGAAAGGAGGGGATACATGAAGAAGATTCTGTTATCTTCTTCTCAAGATGGTTTTTGGTTTCTTTTTGAATTTCTGGTGTAGTGCTTTTTTTTGTTGTAAAATAGTAATTGATACGGATAAGCTTTAACGACATCTATTTGCCTAATTCCTTAGTATTAGTGCCCAACATTGTTGCTGTAGCAAAATAATATTTAAATAATTGCAACTGTGGTAGTTATCAATCATCCTGTAAGTTCCGATTGAAGACAATTCCTTTCAAGCTTTGGAAGTTCAAATGAAGGAAACATAAATAATTGGTATATAGGGAGGTTATTTTAGTTTTATTAATTTACATGAATGTGAGTAATAATAAGATGGATAAGATCGAAAAACTTCGAAATAAAACCTTGGCTGTCTTTATTTTCTAAAATTTTTTTGTTATTTTATTAAAGATATTTGCGAAAAAGTCTGTATGCTGTTTTTTTTACATGAAGATAAGCGAAACCTTAACAAAATATTTATCCCTTTTTAATACTTTTTTTTTATGTGTTTTTCTATGCCAAAACTTGAAATCTAAAATATGATCAAAGTAAGTTGAAAGAGATAGGGAAACAATAAATAGCAAAGCTGTCTTTTGAAGAAAAAAAATTCTTTATTTTTTTTCGAGGGTTTTATAAATTAGAAAAAAGAAACTCCAATATTGAATTCCATTATGTTTGAGAAAAAATACATTTTCAGTATCTAATTCTATTCAAAAATATTGCGTTGAAATCATAGAAATCAACTCAACTCAGATATGAGATATTTGCTCTCTAAATACATATCATCCCAACTTGAAATTTGGTAAAAATAACAAGAATAATCATTAAAAGGAATGCAATCAAATTATGATTGAAATAGATTGCCATTAATAATAGTATTTGTATTCCAGAAGCTACTTCGATTTGGAACATTCTTAGGTTGATTAAAGTCGAAATGTATTAAAGTTTTGAAGAGGAATAATGAACAAAAACACACACACAAAAAATAAACATTTTCTTTAACAAATTTAAGGTTTTTATCAAAAGACAAATCTTACAGAAATAGCCAAAAACCCAAATACATTCCAGAAGACTATGCTATTCAAGTTTGTCAATTTCAAGATGCTTTCAAAGAGCGTCTAACCAATCAATAATAAGCTGCTTCCAACTCAGCGTGTTAGCTTGTAGAATTGCCCAAAGTACAATTTTTTCTTTGAACAAGGTCAAAGGGGCGAATCTTACAATGTTGACTCCAATGGAAGATACATCCCTTCCTAGCCTCTGGTTTTCAGCAACGATCGATCTAAGATTTATGATTACATGATATCAGGAACTTTCACGAAAGGTTATTACATAGTTTTAGTAATTGGAGGATTGATTTCAGCGTACTTCCTCGGGAAGATTATCGACTTCAAAGAAAGAGGATTCTTTGGGTTCATGTTCTATGGGCTAGGTGCTATATTTTTGATCCCCAAAGTAACATCTTTAGCAGTGGTGTACTCTAGGATTGTCCACAAAATATATCTGACTCGATCAGGCTCGTCGATCATTGTCAAGCATGCGAAGTACGGTTTCCTACAGACATATTCAAAGTTCAAAATTGATGAGATTTCCAAGCCATTTGATTCTTAGATTGATATGAAACTCGCTGCTTTTGCCTAAACTATTCTTATTAATAATCAACTATTTTACTTGCCTATAAACCCTGACTACGTGAATAGTGAAATCTTGCCAGTTGTGCTCGAGAATATTAAAATCAATACAAGTGATGACTACAACCCTCCTCAAGATGAGATCATCATTTGAGTGAATTCCCTTTTTATAGTTTTCATCTTTGAATGCTTTTAATTTTGGAGAGATACAAGATTGAAAGAATGGCTCTTAACTTGATAATTTATGATAAATGATATAAAAATTGAATATAATTCTTATTTAGTTATTTGAGTATCCTTCAATCAGCTTTTTCTGTGTCTTTTAGTTCATTTCTTCTTTCATTTCAACAGATTCCTTAAATTCTTGTTTGTTTTTTTGCAGACATTTCAAAATCATAATTATCTTTATGTTTTAACATAAAATCCAATGATTTTTTCTGAAGAGTTGCAATAAAAATTATCTTGATCGTTCATATTCTCACTCCGAAAACTTTCTTTGAAAATACAAAATTGCTATTAGATGCTAGAGATTTGAAAAAAAGCAAGTGAAATCTTCTGCGTCTGAACAGATGTAGTAGTATTTGAGTTTTACAGATTCTATTCTCAATCATACACCCCTCTTTTTCTTCCCATTTTTAATCTTAAAACTAATAGTAATCCGTAATCCTACTAAGAACAGATAAATGTTATTATTGCAAAGACTAATTGCATTCAAACCCAACTCAGTCTCGATCCATTTAAAAATCTCGTCCCTCCCTCCTATTATGAATATTGAGATTTTTTTCTAAAGAAATTTAAATAAAATAGGAATATGCATCAAACACTCAGAACTAGAAGCAACTTACATTCAAAAACAAATTGAATAGCAATCCCGCAGTTGCTTGCTCTCCCCTATTTATCAAATTATATATTTATTTTCCTCTTGTTCTTCAGTTCTTGATCTTGAAGGCGCAACCAGCTTGGATCTGGACCTTACCACCAGTGGGTTTGCAGAGGATAGCAGAGCACCTTTTTATTTAAAATAATTG
>Ga0302271_10002816_pt1 | contig 15314 bp, 14 predicted proteins | sample III_Bog_N1_1_FD_198767 | JGI IMG/M metagenome (GOLD analysis project Ga0302271, IMG submission 198767) | Peat permafrost microbial communities from Stordalen Mire near Abisko, Sweden - III_Bog_N1_1 | ecosystem: Environmental > Terrestrial > Soil > Wetlands > Peat | place: Sweden: Abisko... | reverse complement strand
ATAAGCAACTCTATCCCTCCCCCCCCCCCCCCCCCACAACTAAATCAAGTATCATACAGTCAGCTTTTCGATTATCAATAACACAGCAAAAGAGATTTTGATAATTTCTGTCAAAATTTACCAACTAGTTTTTTTGTATTAATAGTGAGGGATGTTAACTATCACTAAAGCATGAATTAGGTAAGGATAATTGAACATGAGAATATTGGGAGTGATCTTAAAAAATAATGATAACCTGTTCATAAAATATTATTAAAATTAACAATCAACAACTCCATCAGCTGACAGAGAGGATTGTACTGCCAAAAGAAAAGATTCAAGTGACTAAAAAATCAAATGAAAATACCAAAACGTATGAATAAAATATGAAAAGATGTATTACTAATAAAAAGACAATTTATTGAATAAAATGGTGCATTTTAATTTGTTTTAATTTAAAATTTTGGAAAATATTTTTGATTTCTCATTACCTTATTGGTATTACTAATGAAGAACAGATTGATTGAGTCTAATATTCAATTGTTATGATTGTGGAGTTTCGATCTTAATATCCACAAAGCGAAAAAGTTTTTAGAAAGAAAATTACACAACTTTAATTAAATAGACTTGATTAAATTAATGTGTAATTGTTTGAGTCTCAATGTAAGATAAAAAAGAGGCACAAGTTTTGAATTAAGAGGGGGATAATCAGGGCTAAATGCATATCCATAGAATCCTATTGTGTTTTTTTTTCGTTCCAATTTCCAAAAAGGAATTACTTAGATTTCTAAAGTTATCTAGAGAAGGGGTAAACTTTATAAAAGAAAGTTAAGGCAAACAAATTATCTAAATCATATTTTCATCTTCTGAAAACTCACAGGTTTAGCACTTTTACACGATGTTCGTACCTTACTCAGCGATCTACTTGGATATCGAGTGGAAGTATATTCTGTCAACCCTCACTCAATTTGTGACTCCCGCTGACAGAGAATTATTGGAAATGTTAATTTAGACAATCATGATCAGAAATAAACCTGAAAACAATGGTATTTCTGAGCGCATGATGCTGACAGCTTCTGTGAGAACAGCGTTTGATTTGGTTCTTTAGGCTTTGAACTTGCCTCTAGGGTCAGAAATTATTATGACTGCGATTAACATCCCTGATATGGTTAAGGTGATCCGCAATCATGGACTCATTCCTGTGCCTGTTGAGATTGCTGATGATACTCTTGGGCCTTCTTTGGAGGACTTCAAGAATGCTTTTACTGAGAATACCCGTCTTGTCATGGTTAGTTTCCTCTACGGGGCTAAATTCGACGCGGAAGAACTCTACAAGTATGCTCATTCGAAAAATTGTTTCGTCTTTGAAGATCAAGCAGAGTCATTCAGCGATATTCAAGATAATGGAAGCAAAAACGCAGATTGCACACTTTTTTCCTTTGGCACGATCAAGCCCTTCACAGCTTATGGAGGCAGCATAGCCATTTTAAGAAATCAAGAATAAATCTACCATAAATCAATGGAAATCTTGTCAAAGTATCCAATGATGCCGAAATCATTTTTCTTGAAGAAAGTTATCAAAAACATCCCTGTTTTTGTTGGTCTAGGTACTCCACTTCTGAATTCCATGTTCAGGCCAATCTTGTCTTATCTTAAATTCGACTATAAAACCAGATTTGTCTCGATGGTAAGAGGATTCCAGCCAAAAGAAGATTTCCTTGAAACATTCAGACTTTAAATGCCTACTCAAATGATGGCGCTGCTTTACTTCAGACTCAGAGATTACGATGCAGTTAAATATTAAATGCAAGTCAGAAAACTCAGTTATGCTTAGAATTAACTTACAAGGGCTGGAGTTAAAGTTCCAGGAAGTGCCTGCTAGAATAGAACTTTCTGGCTTTACCCTATTTTAACAGAGAACCCAAAAGCCGCTTTTGAAATTCTGAACAATCGAGGTATCGATGCTTATCTCGGTGCAACCTAGCTTGATCTCGTTGAAAGCCCAATCGGATATAGATATAAATATCCCTCCAAGACTAGAGAGTTTTTCAGAAAAATCATCTACCTACCGATTCACAGAAATGTGCCAACCGAAGAAATCGAGAAGGTAGTTCAAGACACGATTCGTGTATGCAGAATGGTCGATGAAGCAGAGAGACAGAAAAACAAAGATGGAAAAGCTAAAACTTCAACTCCTACTCCAGCACTGTGAGATTGGAAAGAAATCAAGAGAATTTCTAAGCTATCAAAGCAAGAACATATTATGAGTAAACCAGTATTTATGTGAGTTGATATTATGAATTGTGAAACAATTTATTTTCATATTTAAATTAAGTAAAATATCCTCTCCTTTTCAGATGTTCATTGCAGCATCCCATCAGAAAAATGAAATAAGAAAACATAATCAAAAAAAAGAAAGAAAGTTCTTCCTTGCAAAAGATCTGTTGTTATTTAAAGAAATCATAAGCAAATAATAAATAATCACGTTCTCTGTTTGTTTGCTTTTTATTAAAAAAGATATCTAATTGTGATCATTTTATTCTAATAAATCCTTGGTGAAATGAACACATTTCTCTTTGTCTCCTTGGTTTTAATATCTCAACAAGACTCCCATTCCTAATTGAGAATACTTGCAAATTCGAAGTGTATTCTGTCAATATCAGATTCTAACAGTTAAAAGCAGCTCTTAGATAGAACCTACTTTAACCCTATTAACCAGAATTCAAGGGCATTTTGAGTCACAGGGAAATGACTAAACGCAGCAGAAACATCGCTTATTGAGAAAATATCTTGAGTTCTGTAGAAATATAATCGAATTAGAGAGTCCATCAGCTCAAGTTTTTAATTCTCAGCAACTGTAATTCCTATGTCCTTGTGATGATCCTTAAGGTTATTGATTACCCATTTTCTGAGCTTTTTAGCTATTTTTCCTCCGCTATTCATGACTTTCTGCTCGTTTTGTGCTTTAAGAATTTCTCTTACAAACTAAAATCGAATTGAAATATGCTTTTTCATGAATTAAAGTTCATTCCTGTCCATTTATTCACTTAATATTTCAACAATTGCAGTTTCCAAAATTCTCAAGGATACTTTTAGCACATTGCAAGCAGTTTCGTTGGTTAAATTGATTAACTTGTCTTTAATTGTCGATCTTACATATTCCGATATTGATGTACGATTGAACACCATTTCGAAGGTACTCTAGCAGAAAATTATGATATTTTCTTTATCTTTCTTCTTGAGACTGCTGAGGAAGGGTTTATTATTACGCAAAATCATCCATAGCGTTGATGCAAGTGAGCTACAATTCCCGATGAGCCTTGAAAATAAGTGATTTTGTAATATCTTTACTCTCTATTTTTCCACACATGCCACGAGCATAAATTTAGTTGATTTTGAGAGGAATTGTTCCTAGGAAAGTAATTCCATGAGAGCACGCTTAGCTAGGAAGAACTCCACGGACGTTAAGCACAAATTTTTCTTGGAAATATCAGAATTTAATGTAGCTAATCCAAGAGATTCACAAAGGATATTGCCGATTAACTTGCTAACTTCCCCTCCAGAAACACCAAGTGCTTATCCACCAAGAAGCCCTTGACTTACAGAATCAATATACCGCTGGAAAAGATCCCTAGCATTCGCTTCACCTCCTGAAATTCAACAAAACAAGATTAGGTTAAAAAATATGGAAAGAAAAACAAAGAATAAATGAATTTTCAAAGTAAAATTTTCACCTATGTGATCGAGAATATTTGCTGAAAGTATACATCTTTGACTTTGCAGGTGAAAATTATCAAGGAACGCAGTTGCTTTAGGATGGCTTAGTGCATCAATTTTGAAGAGAACTTCTTTTAAACAAGTTCTCAATTGATTTAATCGCTTTTCTTCTAGTTTGAAGACTGGAAAGTTATTTCGAGCTGTCTCAGATGCCCCCTCGCAGAATCGCCAAAAATGACTCAATAAATAAATAAACTAATCGACGGTCATTCTCAGCCTTTGCTAGATGGTTGCTTGCCATTTTTCACTACTATTGATCATCTCTTTAACTGCAGTTTGAAGCTCTCCGATGGAGTCTTAGATTTTGTAATTCTAAGGAGATATTTCATTTGGTGCGACTATCCCCTCAGCTCCATCTTAACCATCTTTCTATCCTTTATTTGCCTTAGATTCAGCTAAACCTATGACTTCCCCTGGGAGGTTAATTAGCTGTCTTGATCCAGGGTTACTTGAGTATCCTTTTCTGCTCGAAATGGAGTTAATTGAAGTGATCCCAGCAGATGACGAAGATGACATTGCATCTTCTTCTCCTTGTGCAAAAACAGCTGAAGACACTGAGGGTACCGATGGATTTGGGAGATACGAAGAATTAAGATTGTTTTTCATTCGGAGATTTGATGTCGTCAAGTTGGTGAAGCTCTGTGAAGAAATGCCATGAGAAGTCATAAGTTACCCTAGCAAATCTCCACTCTTAAAGCAATTTTCAAGACTTATCGAACTGTCCTAAAAATTATACCCTATCGATTCTTTTTTTCCTGAAAATGACTTTTTATTCAAACCGAGATTTCTGAAAGTTGTTGTGGCGGAAGATGTCATGGAAGAAGAAGAACTTACAGTGGCATTAAAAGGCTTTGAGGGTGGAGAAGTACCAAGACTCAATAATCCTTTGGAGTTAGGAGAAACAGCTAGCAGCTTAGCTGATAATTAATGAAGGTTTTATCTGAATTATAATAATTATTACGGTTAATCATTAGGTTTAAATTTGATGTTCGTTTTTCTCAATGCAGAATGGCGATCTTGCAATTTATCTTAAGTTGAACTAAAAACGGAATTGTTTGCTAACAGAACACTACTAGCTTAATGAGAAATCGAATTTAGATTGGAATTCATATCGATTAGTTTGAGTTTTTCTTTAAGATTCGAAAAAAAATTCCTGAGACTCACTTAAGAAGAATCAACTTTCAGCTGCTGCTGCTGCTGCTTCAACGCTTACTGCTATTATTCACAAGAAGCTATTCTGCTTTGTTCTTTTGGTAGGAGATTCTTTAAATCAGCTCGATAATCAGAAGGCAAGCGATTTCTGAATTGAACATTACAATCATCTTCAGGATTGTAAATGTGAACTTAAAATGGATTATTTATGCTATTTGCAGATGTTTTTCTTCTTCTCTCGCTGCTGGAAATGTCAACATTCTTGATTTTTTCTTGGCTTGAAGGAGTCTTTTCCCATCTTCTCTAGCTAAATAAATGTGCCGAATTTAGAACATTATTTACCTTATTTTCTTCTGCTCCTCCTGCATGTCCTTCTTTTTGAACACAAGACTCTACCATTCTGCAAGAACCCAAGCTTTCCGATGAAAACTTCAGCAATCTCGATTTGGGTTTGCGTTCGAATTCCTGAGTCGGTGAGAACACATTCAGATAGTCATTAGCGGGTTGGTTACACTGGTTTTTACTACTGAGAGGGGTGCCTCTGCAGCTTAAGGATGATTTAGAGTTCCCAGTTGGCAAGTTTATCTTTTCAGTTTTAGTAGTTTAGCCAGGGAAACTCGTTTTACCTGTTAGGAAGACATTTGATTTTATAGAATGGCTAGCAAAGCAGATGTTCTCTTTTTCCTTGAGAATTGATTTCTTATTCGAACGCACTGCTGAACTCGACTAGATGTTGCTTTCATTTTATTCATTATCTTAGTGTATTTCAAAATCACTGACTTTTGCAGGGGAAATAAGTACTGGTAAAGTTTTTCCTGCAGAGGTACAACATGCTTGATCTGTTTTAGAGGTCTCCACTGGACTACCCAGTTTAGATAACCTTCCTTCTAAAACTCGAGCTTTCACATACTCTGCAAATGGTTCCCCACTGAGCTGTGAAGTTTTGGCTTGAAATAACGGATGAAGTGAGCCCTGCTGTGTTACTGGTAAAGAAGGGCTCAACTACTTGTGTGCACTGTTTTTCATAGTGAAGATGAAAGGCTCTCTTGAATCTCTCCTTCTTTCTTTACTCGAAGGATTATTTTTAATAATTCAGCGCGTTTTTGTTCTATTATAATTAACATCCCCACTTAGTTTCCCTTCATTTCCACTCTTTCTAACCGCTCTTTTCGCATCAAAACATTAATTTTAGTTTTTATTCTTACAAGCACTCAAGCACACATACGCGCAGAACACAAGTTATCCGTAAAAACTCCTTATTAAATTTTAAATCTCAGAATCAATATCTAAAATAGGCATTCAAATTATCAAAAAAAGCCAGTAACTTTCTCTCCCCACATAAAATAATCTATTTTTCCTCGCTGTTTGCTGATTCTCACTTGTTTCTCTTAGTCTTTTGAAGCTCTATTTTTAACTTAGAGAACAACATCTCTGAAAAGAATGAATGCACCATTTTTGCATTCGGCGCAACTGTCTTCATGCAGTTTAACCAGAAATTCAAAGTCTGAGCCTAGTCATCGGTGAGGAAAGTTATGCTAGACACAGCGTCTTTCACGTTAAATACATCGTATTCATTGAAATAGAACCGCAGCAAAATGCAGATATTATCCGTGGCATGATGATCGCAATGCTCGAGAATCCCTGTTTTTTTATTTTAGATTTCAACTTCTTTTTTGAAAACAACAAAAAACTTTTCCAGATCACCTAGCTCAGCGATTGGGTTAATGCCATTGTAAATCCACTGTAGCCTTATGAATTTATCAGCAAATAGCAAAGAATACTCGATGTTATCAATATACTCGTTCTCAAGACGTAAGTTGCCCCCAATATTGTCCTGCAATTCACTGATAAAAGAACTTGAGATTCCCAGGGATTTAAGCGTCTCTTTAGCAGCTTAGGAAGTTACTTTCGAGGAGAACACGAAATCAATAATTGTTTAGAGTAATAAATCACGATCTTTGGGTTGAAGTCTGCTAAGTTATTGTAAATGACTCAGGTATTCTGTGAGTGAATGGATGAATCTATCATCGTCATGCAACCGATATAAGGAGATACTTTTGTCGAAGTAAAAGCGACTTCGTTCAATTTGCTCAATAAAAGCAAAACAAAACGATTAATCATAAAACCGTGTGTGCTTTCTCAGAACCATGTAGAATGCCTTTTTTATCTCAAAAATATCTGCTGCACTGTATTAGCTCGCATCATAGAATTGCTACAACTGATTTGTTTAGCTGTAGTCTTTAAGAGATTTCTAAGGGTTGTGTCCTTGAAGTTGTTGCTCCAGCTAACTTTAGTCATTCCTTGGCTCATCAGTTTTGAATTTACTCAATGGAAATTGTTATTTATTCATCAAATTATTATTACTGTTATTATTACTACTATTACTGTTATCCTAATCGCATCTAAGAATAGCGAGAATAGTCTAGTAATGCGATTCAACAAGTTCTTCTCTCTTCTTTGTTTCGTAACTTGAATTTACACTATGTTTCTTTTAGTAATCCACTACTTAATTTATTACAAGCCGTCTTAATGGTTCCCCTCCTAATCTCTCCTCCAGAGTCCTTGCCATGATTATTGGCAGCTGATTCTCACATTATCGCTTGAACAGTTCAATACCATCGTTTTCGACTTCTATTTAAGAAAAAATAACAAAAATAATATTTTGAAATTTTTATTTTATCATTGGTAATCTTTGTTTTATTTTACCATGCAAGGCTAATTGATTCAGTAATAGATTCAGCAGTCCTTAGTAGATGGTTGGGCATAATTTGAATGCACTCACGAAAGGTTGTTGCTTAGATGAGCAGACATACTGAACAAACTAAGAAAACCAAAATGCAAATTGTCCTGCATCTTCAGTACAGAATTATCTAATGTCTTAGCTTAAATCATTGTAAGCATCACTGCTCAGTGATTTAACGAGATCTGGAATCAGAAAGCTTAATTCGTGTAAAGTCTTAGCTTCTTCTGCTTCTATTTCTGCTTCATGGTTAAAACTCTCAAAAAAGACAGTACCTTTCCGGTTGTTACCAAAACTAGATGGATTAGGAGTCGCAGAACCTAGATTGCTACTCTACCCACCAGACAAGAAGACGCTTTTCTTGGGGGATTCTAAGGGAAATAGCAAGAGAACAAATTAACAAAAAATAAAGGAAGTAAGAATACTATTTTTTTGGGTTTTAAATTGTTAGCTTTTTGCTGGTTATTTTCACATGTTTTGAAAAATGTTGAGAGTAAAAATTATGCTTACTGCCAGGTCGATTGAAGCTGCTTCTTGTTTGTTGTTTCTTAGGGCTTCTTGGTGCAACATTTCGAGTGGTTCCTCCAATTGATGAAGGTGGATCTTATGGCTACTCAGGGATTTCTTCGAGTAACAAAAGTGGTTGCAGGATATCTTTTTCTGGAATTTAACTAGATGAGCCAGGTTTATCTCCTTTGAGGGCCAAAACATTAGTAACTGAACTACTGCTTTCTCTAAGGAGCCCCCCATTTGGATTAGGTAAGTTTGATGAGAATAGATTTGTTAAGCTTAAAGACGAGGAATGTTTTAGCTATTTTTAATTTGGTGAGGATGTTTTAGAGGTTTTTTTAGGACTTTGTATCCTTGGAGAAGATGAACCGTTTAACCCAGGTATTGTCAGGAATTGCTAGCTTTTGGATACTTAAGCTAAAGGAGAAGGTTTTTCATTTTTGTCGGTCAAATCTTCATCCTTGCTGATTTTCATTAGACTTGTTTGACTTGAGGGGAATTCAATTATGGGTACTTACAACGCTGTACTGTTTTCAGCTAAAGACCCCACAGAGGCAGGAGGAGTTATGGTATTCGCCGTATTATCCTTCATGTTTTTTTGCAAGGCTGTGCTTGATCTACCATCTGAATTCTAGAGTTCCTTCTTGGACTATTTCTACTGTTATTAGTCTATTTATTATTATTTTTACTGTGAAAAACTAGAAATATTTTATTCACTAAAGTAATTGCTAGCAGTTTTATTAAACTATTTAACATCTTAGCAGCTACCTTAATCGTGTTTGCTATTTGCTTTCAAAAGTTTGTCTTCTTCAGTCAAACAAACACGAGAAGTCTATTAGCTAGATAATCTCACAGGATTTCTTTGTGATATATGAAAACTCCTTTTCTTTATCTAATAATTATCGGAGATTTTGTTATTCTCGAATCTCAGATTCATCAATTTCTATTCCTCATTCTCGATTTACTTGTAACTACGGAATCTCTTTTCTATGCTGTTCGGGTCTTTATGAAGAAGCAGATTCTTTTGACTATTAGGTTGTGTAGTTTGCAGTTATCTATTCTAGAAATTTTGTAGCTTTTCTTGGTTGTCTTCTGCGAATTACAAAGGAGAACTCGTAGGATGAGAAGAAACACCAATTTACAATCGATGTAATTAAGGTGAACTTGTTTGGATTCTACTAGGAATGTACATATACTGTGGATTATGTGGGGAATACTATGTTGTTGATCCAGAAAAAGGATAAAGTTAAGCTGGTTAGTAAGTAGTTGTAACAATTTAGTTTTACTGCTACTAATGAAAATAAGAATTATTAGAGGATTTGCAAGAAACACCAAACGGCGTAATAGAATTATCTTCTCTTTAGAATAAATTGATTTCTTAAGGCTCTTCCTTCTTCTTTCTACTTGAAAAAGCAGGGTTATGAAACTAATCAGCAGTTTTAGCAGCTATTGATAGACAGTCTCCAAAGCTGATTTTTTTTCTAGTTCCAGCTTCGCCAGTCTGTGCACGGGCGGTTAGTTTTAAGAGAGGCGTTTCACTGAATCGAGTCTCACAGAATTATGAGTCTTTTGGAGTAATTAGCTAGTTTTATTAAAATTCCTCTTATTTTAATGGTTGTTTCTCATTTGAATGATCAATTTTGAACATCTTGATAAGTTTTATTTTACTAAAATTCTTTTCTTATTGTTGATTACTGTCATTTTCGCTATGATTCTAGAATCGAAGATTATCAACAGACTAAAAACGTCTTCCAGTCTTTGTAGAAGTACCTTGGATACTGTTGTATTCTTAATTCTAAGTAATCTAACTGGAATTTATCTTTGTGGCACTCTACCTGCTACTACTACTTCTTTCTTCTTTCCTATCTTTCTATTCCTTTTTCTTAAATTGCTCTCCTATTTATTTATTCCATACTTGTATCCATTCATTTCCTCCAACTGTTTGCTTATTTATGTTTACAAGATATTACTATTATCCACTCTTTACCTGCTCCCTTTAGATTCGATGAGAAAAATAATCTAGACTTCGTTCACTGCGTTCTAAATATTTCTCAAGTTATTGCTCTTAATGTGAGTGATTCCTTATCGTGTTCATCCCTACTAAATCAACAGCTTATCTCCTTTAACTTCGCTGAGATTACTTGATTCTGGTTTTTTATTAGCTCTCGATGTTTTTACAGCGAACGTATGATGCAAAGTCTAGTTTCATCGACCCTTTGAAATGTTCTTTAGTTCCATTCCACATAATCGGAGAAGTTGACTCTTCAGTGTTGTTTTAAGGCTACCCTTGTTTTTGTTGAATAAACTGGATTTTCGAAGGCATGAAAAACAGCTCCTTGCTCTTTGAAATTGCTGAGGAGATGCCTTAAGCATGGAAGTCAGCAGTGAGCATTGGCAGCTGAAGGATTTAGTTAAATTCTCGTCTGAAAAAAGATCAACCAAAAAAAATCAAGTTTTTTTCAAGTTTTAATTTGCGCTAGTGTGTTTGTCTGCCTTTTGTTTGGGTGTAATTAAGTTTCCACTTTGTTAATAATCCCACATTGTATCAAAGATAAGAGAGAAATAAGGCAAGTTTGGTTAAATGGTTAAAAAAAGTGGTAATCGATGGATTTTACATTGCTGATGGATCTTTTTCCTTCCAATCTGCAGTCTTTGAGACCTACTGTTTTGATGTTACTTTTTGATCTTTAGTTACTCTTTAGTAATAGTAGCAACACGATCGAAGAAATCTTTGTCATCCTTAAAATACTAAATTGATCATAAAACCCAAAAAATAAATTAAAAACAAATGTTTCTCCGAAATGCAAGGTTACTTTATTTCCCTCATAAAATAAGCGGATTTTAATTGTTTTTTTTGAAAAAGCTACCTCGCCATAAAAATTTTTGGGTCTAAATAGCAGCAATACAGACATGAATCTAGCATTTCAGATCTTATTTGGATTTGATCAATAAATAAAAAAATAACATTTTCAAAAAGATAATCATATTAATTGAATAAGAGGGGGTAATATATTTTTTTTATTCTTTTAAGCTCATTTTTTAATATTTCTTCATTAGGTTGATTTTCTTTTTGGATTGCCATTTTCGCATCTTACAACAATTATTATTTCTCCTTAGAATATTTATTATTTAATTATTTGTTTCCTTCTGCTCTTGTTAATTCCTGCTTGAGATAGAACCAGACAAACAAGCTAATAAAATCATTGATTTCTTAATTTGATAAGAAGAAAAAGAAGAAGCATCGGGCAGAATAGCAGGAGTTCAAGAAGAAGAAAAAAAATATGCTAGCAAATTAATTCTATGGAGATCAAGGGTCTTAGCAGAAAGAGATTGATGACTAGTTACCTTCTGAAAGTAAAATTTAAATCGTGTTGCCTTTGACATCTTCGTGGATAAAACCAAAAATATTGTTTTGTTATTGTTTGTTAGATCGCAAGGGAAATATAAAAATTGAGACATCCGTGACAAAGTTAAGCATCAAGATGTAAAACGTAGCCATGTTTGAAGTTCCTGCAACATACACAGTCTTAGATATCCGTGGAGTTATCATAGGACATATTAAAAATGCTGTCAAAAACGCACCTGATAGTGTTGTAAGGGAAAATAAAGAATTTTTTCTATTTCAGCTTTGTGGAGAAGTTTTGAACAAATGTTGTTTTGAAATTTCCTAAAAAAAGTTAAAAGATGCATCAATATTCGTGAAAGATTAATATATCCCTTCGCCATTTGAGAAAATTGGAGATCTTTACAGTGTAATAATTCATAGATAAATAGATTTAAATATTGAAGAAATAAATCATGATTCAGTTGTGGAATAACATCGAATCCATCATTTTTTGCTCTCACAATGCTTCTAAAATTGTTAAGTTTATGTTTATCTTTACTTAGATTTTTGGAGACAAAGAAAGAGGATCAATTCGCTTGACTCTATCAGAAAAGAGCTATCAAGCATGAAATTTTAGGAAATTAAGGTGGATTTTCCATTTTTAAGTTGTAAATTTATATTCAGCCTATTAAAAAGAAAATTCTCATAAAAATAAATAACTTTTGATATCAAGCTACTGGATTATTCTATCAAAAAGTTGAACTTCTTGGATCTTAAAATACATTATGAGATATTTAAGGTGTTGCTTCTTCTAGGAAAAAATGCAATTGTTTAAAAGAAATGATTTGTAGGTTTTATTTCTTTTTTGAAAAGTTTAAGGAAATTTCTAGCAGATATCACCAAACAAATAGTTTCTATTAATTTAGATTTACTTTCGTCAATTCCACACAACAAGGTTTCCTCTGCTGTCCCCAGAGTAAAGATTCCCTGTGACGTTATGAAAATCGACAGCTACTACCACACCTTGATGGTTAGGTGTTTTAAGAATTGATTTCTAAGTCCCATTTTGGAAATTCCATATGAAAATCGAAGAATCTGAACATCCCGCTATGACATATTTATCATCCGGCCCAAAGCAACATTTATTGAATTCATGGTTGTTGAAGTACACATTACTTTCGAATGATCTAAGCAACTTATTCATTCGCAAATCCACACATTTCACTGAAAACCCATCAGCTGAAGATGCCAACAGGTAATTCTAACAATTTGAAAGTCTCACTGAAGTTATTCCACCATCAAAGAGTGCTGGAATTTAAGTCATCGGTTTTGTGTTAGCTTAGTCTCTTGTAGAGTAAATTCTTAAGGATCCATCGTTGTGTCCTGTTACCACATGGGGCTCACTTTGGAAGAAATCAACTGATCTTACTATCGATCCACATATAATTGTCTTGATTGTGGAGGCTTTGTTGATATCCCAGACTTTTAGAGACCTATCAGCTGATCCACTGATAACCTTTTCTTTTTCAGAAGTAAACGAAACAACGTTCACTCTGTCGTTGTGACCTTGCAGATTCATTTTCAGCTTGCATGTCGTGTAGTTGTAGATTTACAGTGTTTTGTCTGTTAATGCAGTTACGAGCAGATCGTTAAATGGAGCAAATGCAGCATGCAAAAATAGATTGTCATCTCTAGGGGAAGAAAGTGTGCCAACAACAAACTAACTAAACGGATCGTAGAGCTTCAAGGAGTTATCGCCTCCACAACTAGCTACAAGTGATCCATTTAGAGTTTGAGTCACACAGTAAATCTCATTTCTATGCAGTTTCTAAAGTGTCTTAGTAACTCTAGAAGGTACATCAGTTTATTACAATTAGATCTTCGCTTCTACTAATGATGGCGCCAACGATGGTATTTTTACACCTGTCTTAGCGACTTCTGTCTGTAAATGTAATTTTCTCTGCATGAGATACTGCTCGTCTTCAGCTAGCATGCCCATTTTCATGTTCAGATCGTTTTACTGTTAATTCAGCGAGTTCATTTTTTAAGCATATGCAGTTTTCTCTTGGAGATATCGTTCTATGAGTTCGTTTCTATCAGCTTCGATTTCGGTGAGTTAAATTATTTTCTTTGCTAACTAGTCTTTCAGCCCATTTATTGCTTCGACATGGGCACTCTCAGTGCCTTAAAGCTAAATATACTCAGCTTTAGAAATAGTTAGTGCTCCTTCAACTTCAGCTAGACTGATTCTTAATCGACCTGCTTCGTTAATGGAATTCTACAATTCAAGTTTTTTTTGCTCAAGATCAGAGAGAATATCTTAGATCTTCGCTGATAATCTCTCGTTATTCTCTCGTAGCTAATTATTCTCAGATTCATATTCTAATGCCTTTTATTTCCATTTTTTCTCAGAACGATCAACTGATTTGTCTAATCTACTGCTCTCTTGTCTCTTTATGGTTTCAGTTCGTTCCTCGATGTATTCATCTTAACTCATGTCACAGACAATTGAGGATGTTTTAGAAAGCGATATCATCTCCATTTGAGCAGGATATCGCACAATTCCTCTCATCTGCTTCGTCATTTATCTCATTCCATTCTCGTAAGCTTCATACACTAATTGAAACTCTTTTGACTTAGTTGATTCGTTTCTAAGCAAGGTGATCACTGAAGAAGGATCAAAAGAACGTTTTTCCCTTTGCATCTTTGTTTTTGTTGTTATTTAATTTTCAATAAATAAACGAATATCAGGAAAAGAAAACTATTTCTATTAAGGATCTTATCACCAATCTGCGTAATTTCTAATCTCATATACGAATAATTGCTTGTGATTTGTATTTTTTCTCGCAAATCCGAGATTAATCGATTTCAGAATTTCAAAAATAAGTCCTTTATTATTAGATTTCATCTAAACAAAGTTTATTAGGTGGTGAATCACACAATTTCCTTTTTTGTTTCTTTTGTCTAAATAATAACATGCAGTAAGGAGTCCCTTCGATTGTACTGTTCAATGAGCCTATCCAAGCAAATGACATTGAAGCTCAAATGAAAAAAGCTAAAAAAGATCAAGGCAATGAAAACAACCCTCATAGTGACAGTGAAGAAGATGAAGAAGACGATGAAGATGAAGAGGAAGATCCTAAAAATTTGAAAAGTAAAGGATTCTTTGCATCATTGAAAAACTTATTGTTCTCCAAGAAAAAAGTCAGCTAAAAAGGTATCTAACCTTAAACAATCTTGAAGATTCTAAAGGAATAACAGGAAAACCTTTTACGCTTAGAAAAATATATGAAGAAATCAGAAAAGCATGATTTATTTGCGTTTAATTCAGCTTGGTAATTCTGTGATGGACTCAACACATCTTGCGAGTAATATTTCTACAAAAAAGATCAGAAAACTGAACTCAAGAAGTTCAAACAACGATCAGATAAGCGATACAAAACAGAAGTGGAGATCAATGCCTCTGACTACAAGAAAATGGCTGAGTTAAGAAATACCAAAATTTAAATGGATTCTTCTGATCCGAATAACATTAATAAATCAAAATTAAAATAATCTGACCCCATTAACAGTCAATAGCTGAATGACTCAATCCATAACAAAAGCAAAAATGCCATGAACAAATCGATTTTGAGTAATAATAATCCAAATTTCGTCAATCAGAACTCTCAAAAGGATAGTTCAAAGAAAGGTGGGGACACTGAGAGAGACGAACCAAATAATAATAACAAAAAGGAGACATATCCTGCAAATTTTCAACGTCAAAGTAATTTAGGTGATGGACAGCACAGTGGCAGCACAACTAATTATAACGTTGGAAACAATGAAATC
>Ga0302271_10002814_pt1 | contig 15318 bp, 9 predicted proteins | sample III_Bog_N1_1_FD_198767 | JGI IMG/M metagenome (GOLD analysis project Ga0302271, IMG submission 198767) | Peat permafrost microbial communities from Stordalen Mire near Abisko, Sweden - III_Bog_N1_1 | ecosystem: Environmental > Terrestrial > Soil > Wetlands > Peat | place: Sweden: Abisko... | reverse complement strand
GATCTTCTTTACCGTATTAATACTGTGGAGATAACACTTCCTCCTTTACGGGAAAGGAAAGAAGATATCAGTCTTATTGCAGAATATTACCTTAAGCTGTTTTGCTCGCAGTATTGCAAAGATGCAATAAAACTTAATGCCGATGTGATTCAAAAACTGACCGGATATCACTGGCCCGGGAATATCAGGGAACTGGCACATACTATTGAAAGAGCTGTAATTCTTTGCAAATGCGGAACCCTGACACCTGACGATTTTATACTGAGAGCTAAATATACACCTGTCATAACGCCTGATGAACCTTCTTTACGTGTTGAAGATTATGAAAAAAAAGCAATAAGTGTTGCACTGAATAAGCATAATGGGAACCTTTCGAAAGCGTCTGAAGAATTAGGTATTGCAAGAAGTACGTTGTACAGGAAAATTGCACATTTTGGGATGGAAACCTTATTGGTGAACCCTGTTTAAGTCCAATTAAGAATAGTTCGGGAATGATTTACTAAAAAAAAATGGAGTAGCAACTGAAATGCAAAACATATGGAAAAATATCTCTGATCTTGGAGTCAATAAGGCACACAATCAATTGAGCCGGAAAACCATAATTCTGACCAATCAGCTTAATTTTGTTATGCTTATCTCTATGTTCTTATTGCTGGTGATAACAATCGTTACACAAGGACTTACACATATGGTCCTGTCTATAGGAACGCTTCGCATTGCAATGACTCTCGTCCTAAGCCTTATTAACCTCATAATTGCCAGGTATGGTTATACAAATCTCAGCAGACTCTCACTTATTTTTCTTCCAACAGTTGTTTTCGTACTTGGTCCTACAATGATAGGGTATGTTGAAGAGGAAGCTTTTACCTATTATCCTTATGTATTAATAAGTATTTCTATTATTCCCCAGATGCTGGTTAATCCGCATAAAGAAAAATTCCTCTATTGGTTTTCACTGTCATATCTTTTCCTGTTAACAGTATTCATAGACAGGATTATGCTACAATTAGGGAAACCCTGGATGGTAGAACCTGACATGCTCAGCTACCCTATAGTAGACAGAATATTTACATTTTCTATCTATCCTTATTACAAAATTTCGCAAATCAGTATTTTTCTGTTTATAAATGCAAATATTTATTACCTGAGATTACTTAATTTTCGTTATGAGGCTGAATTGAACAGAAAGAATAACGAACTTGATTTACAATATAAGGCACTTGAAAATCAGAAAAATGAAATAGAAAGACAGAAAGATGAACTTGTAAGCAAAGAGATCAGTACATGGCAAAAACTTGTTAACATTATATCTCATGAAATAGTAAATTCGGCAATTCCGATTACCAATCTCGCAGGTATGACGGCCCAGATGCTTGAGGATGAATCCGGATCTGTCCAGAAACCTGTAGAAATAGGAGCGGAAGTTACCGAAGATATTCATCACAGCTTAAGAATAATTGAATCCCGTACACAAGGTCTGATAAATTTTGTAAAAGCTACAAAAAGTCTCACAGATATTCCGAAACCAAACATCAGAATAATAATTATCCGTGACTTATTTGATCGAATTGCCACTCTGTACATGGCTAAATTCAGGGAAAAAGGTGTAATATTTGAAACTGAAATAGTTCCCTCTGACCTTTTTGTGGAGGCTGACCTCGAACTTATTGAACAGGTGATCATTAATCTGATACAGAATGCGTTGGAGGCAATGAATGATATCACCGATCCGCGATTGTTACTTAAGTCATCCAGAAATGACTTAGGTCTTGTGCAGATTTCAGTTTCCGACAATGGCCCTGGTATAAGTGAAGAAGTCCTTGAGCGTATATTTCTGCCCTTTTATTCCACAAAATCCAATAATTCAGGCATTGGATTAAGCCTTTCTCAACAGATAATGATGCTTCATCATGGAAGATTGGAAGTAAGTTCAGCCTTGATGAAAGGAGCAACCTTTAAGATGATATTTTAAATGCTGGTGACAGTACCTTTGCCATTCTTCCGCGAAGGCATTTCAAATGTCTGGCCTTCATCCTAAACATGATATTTATAATAGTTGATTCTTGCCTCATTTTATTTTTGGTAGATTTGAGCCCAAGATGAGATCCGGTTTGCATCCATATCATAACGCTGAAAAACCTATTTACCATTTTAGCTTCCTCAGGGATATTAAAGTTCATGGTATTTACTTCAGCAGTTTTGTGAAGTTTTTAAACCTTTATTGTTTTATAAAGAAGGAACATGCCCATGATTTTTACTCAGTTATCGTATTTGCCAGAGGAAACGGAAGTATAGTAATCAATAATGACAGTTATGTAGTCCGACCACAGACTATATGTATCGTAGGTCCAAACCAGATGCACTCATTTGAAGGTCTCGAAGATGTTGAAGGAACAATCTTTTTCTTTTGTCAGGATTTTTATGTTGAGGAGTTCAGTATTATCCGTCTTCTGAACTTATATTCATATACCTCACAGACCGGCTCGGAAATATGCAACCCATGTGTTTCCCTGAATGATTTGGAATTCAACCCTATAAATACTGTGATAGATTCTATTAAAAACGAATATGAATCATATACTCCGTCAAATAATTCTGAAGTAATAATTCGTTCGCAATTGAATATTCTGTTGTTAAAACTAACCGGATTATACGAGGTAAAATCTGGGAAATCAAATAAAAATGATAGTATTCTGATACACTCGTTATCACATCTTGTTGATTCCTATTTTATTAAGGAACAACAGCTTGGGTTTTACACATCTGCATTTAACATATCCGAAAGCCAGCTAAACGATATCTGCCAGAAACATTTTAACTGCGGATTGAAAAAGATCTTGCAGAACAGGCTGATGCAGGAAGCCAGAAAATTATTGTTATCATCTGAACTCTCTGTTTCAGAGATTGCCTACAAACTTAATTTTGAGGATAATTCATATTTTAATAAGGTTTTCAAGAACAAAACAGGCATTACCCCCAAGCGCTTCCGTGACATTCATAAAAAATTTGTACCACAAAAATCCTGATTATTACCATTTTCAATAGTCTTACGATTCTACTTTTGCTGCATAAAATTGTAAGAACTATGAAGAAATACTTGTTTTTATCTGCAATTCTTATTGCATCTTTTATATCCTGCAAAAAAGATGAAACCAAACCATCAATCCAATCACAGGAATTTGAAATCAACTCTACGGCGTCGACTGCATGGAAATATTTCAGTTTTGCGACCAATGACACTGTTTCTGTGACAGATCCTGCTACTTCTATGGCATGGGATCTGGCATTTCAGCGATATCGTATTAAAACCAACGGCGGGTTATCGGGAAAAGGTTCAGGCAGCGCGGCAAACTCTTTCAATAAAGGCCAGACCGGTTTTGATGCCTTAACAATAATTCCCGATACTACTACATTTGCAGCGGATGCTTCAATAAGTATCGCAGTACAACAAGGTTACGCCACCTATGTTGTTAATCCTGCATTATATACCTGGTTTACTCTGGAGTTTGCAACCCAGGGGACCCAGATCGTACCAAGTGACTATATCTATATAGTAAAAACCGCAACCGGTAAGTATGCAAAAGTCTGGTTCAAAAGCTATTACAGTGCTACGAACTTGTCAGGTTATGTTACTTTTCAATATAAATATCAGGCTGACGGATCGAAAAACCTGCAATAGATGCTGAGAAGACTTCAAATCCTACTTTATTTTCTGTTTATTCCCTCTGTTATATTTTCTCAGGTTGTCTCTTTGTCCGGATTTGTCAACGGGACTGACAGTAGTTCTGTTACAGGTGCTGCCATATCGTTAATAGGGACTACTCTGGGTACAGTAACCGATAAAAAAGGATTTTATAAAATAAACAAAATAATCCCGGGGAAATATATTTTGAGGGTATCTTTTGTGGGATTTGAAACGTCGGAGCAGACAGTTGACATCCAAAACGCAGACACCCATATTGATTTCTATCTAAAAGAATCAAATATTGATTTGAACGAAGTCGTTGTAACCGGTACTAAATCGGAAAAAACACTGAAATATGTTCCGGTTCTTACCCAGGTCATCAGCGCCCGTAAAATGCTTGAACTGGGTATCACAAATGTGACTGATGCATTGCAGACTATGGTGCCTGGTATTAATGTCAGCCATCAGGGTACATTAGTCACTGTAACGCTTCAGGGAATGGATGCAAAGTATGTGTTGTTTCTGATTGATGGAGAAAGAATTGCAGGTGAAGTAGACGGCGATATTGATTATTCCATGCTCAATCTTCAAAATATCGACCATATTGAAATAATAAAAGGTGCCTCATCGTCGCTTTACGGATCCAATGCCATTGGAGGTGTTATTAATATTATCACAAAAAAGATTAATGATCCCTTTGATGCGAAATTCTATTCCCGTTATTCAAAATATAATGAGCTTTATTCCGGCGGAAGTATAGCATTGAAAAAAGGAATACTAGGATCGAGGACAAGTATTAATTTCAGCCGTATTGACGGGTATGACGTGACTCCTGAAACTCCGCATGACTGGACCCAGAATCCATATAAATCATTTCAAATTAGTCAGAAATTCGAGATAACTCCTTCATCGAAATTATCCTTTACTCCTTATTTCACCTATTATCAGTTCGAACGAGGAAATGTAAGCGCACGTCCGGTCCACAATCTTTATTCTGATCTGAGCGGTGGATTGAAAGGACAATTCTATTTTGGTAAAAGTTCCATCGATTTTTCCTATTATCGTGACCGATATAACACTTTTACTATTCTTGAACAATTAAACAATAAGAGAGATACAGCTTCTTACGATTTCATACAAACATTCAGGACACAGGTGAATTTTCATCTTTCCGACAAAAACAGTTTAACTGCAGGTGTCGAATATAATACAGAACGTCTTTTCTCCACGCGGGTGGCAGGCGGTTTAAAGAATGCCTCAGAGGCTGTGGTTTATTTTCAGGAAGATATTCGTATTGGTGAACGATGGGAACTTATAGCAGGAATTCGCACGGGGTCACATAGCAATTATGGATTTAATGCAGCTCCAAAAATCTCGGCAATGTTTAAACAGGGATTCCTGAATTTCAGAGCTTCAGCTGGTACAGGTTTCCGTTCTCCGGCATTAAAGGAATTATACTTTAGCTTTGATCATTTCGGCGAGTTTAATGTAGAAGGTTATCCTCAACTAAAACCTGAATCTTCAAAATACATTTCCGGGTCAATAGAGTTTACGAAGCCATGGAATAATTCATCGGTTACTGTATACAGAAACGTGTTGTCAGATATGATTACAACAAATTTAATAAGCGTACCAGGTGCAGTTGAATCAACATATCTATATGGAAATGTGGCCAATGCCTCGGTTAATGGTATCGATTTATTATCTAAACAGAAGATATTCAAGGGAGTATGGCTTAATGCCGGGTATAGTTATGTTCATGCGCTGGATAATGAGACGGGACTCCAATTGTTTGGTACTGCAAAACACTCGGGCAAAGTATCCGTAGATTATAATTTCAAGAAAAAGTATTATTCATTTACAGCACAGCTTAATTGTCAGCTGATGGGTGAAAGAATATATCAGGATGCTGACGGATCCACAAAATATGACAGGCCTTTCAGTAACTGGCGTTTTACTATTTCCCAGGAATATAAATGGTTACGGATATCTGCCGGCCTTGATAATATGTTCGGAGTTGTGATTCCTGGTAATTATGATTTCATTTCTCCCGGAAGAAGGTTCTTCGTGGGTATGAATGTTGATTTCGGAAAAATCAAATAGTGTCAATAGTATAACTTCTCTGTGCAACTCTGTGCTTCTCCGTGTTCCATTGTGTAAGTTCTTTGTTTTTTTACACAAAGGGTCACAGAGGTTTCAAAGAGAACCACAGAGTTTATTACTTAGGCTCGTCCAGATCATCAATATTTTCCAGCTTTGCAAACTGCAGAGGCTTCTTGAAGAAGTTAGTCCGGTAAGCCCCATAGATCAAACCAACCGTGAGCCAGCTGATACCAACGATCTTCGCTTTAATTCCCAGGCTGAACCAGAGATAAAGACAGATCGAAAATCCAAGAATGGGTACAATTAAATATGTGAATCTTTTACGTTCACCACGTAAAAAATAATGCATGAATGCGGATACATTGACACCCATGAATGCTACCAGCGCACCGAAGTTTAGCAGCTGGGCTCCCAGCGGGTAACTCAGAAGAAAAACACCTCCCAGTACTATCACGCCGATCAGGATAATATTGTTGGATGGTATTTGTGTTTTTGGATTTATATGTGCAAAAAATTTACCCGGGATCGCATTGTCCCTACCCATTCCATATAAAAGACGTCCAGCGCCGAGATGAGCTCCTGCACCTGAACCTATTGTTGCAACAAGTAGAGCTATATTGACAGTGTTGAAAAGCCAGTGACCACCTGCTTTACCTGCCACATAACAGAATGCCGTATCCTGATCAGGGAAGTTGGTACCCGGCCAGATCATCTGTGCAAAATATACCTGAACGGAAGCCAGTATCCCGGTAATTATGCAAACGAGTACTGTGGCAAGTAAGATATTACGTCGCGGGTTATGCACCTCTTCAGATAATGTTGAAATACCGTCGAAACCTATATAGGTAAGTACTGCAAGAGAAGCGCCGGCTGAAACCGATGGAAAGGAAAAAGTCTTGGGATCATAAAAAGGTCTGGTCCATTCCGCAGCGTTTGCAGGCGGATTTAACATTAGGTATCTGACTGCAGCCCCAAGGAAGAGGATGATAACTACTCCTAACCCGGTTGCAATTATAGAATTCGTACGTGAGCTTGATTCAATGCCGCGAAGGTTCATAACCGTAAACAGGCAGGTAAAAGAAATTGCCCAAACCGGATAAGGGATCTCAGGAAGCATATTTATTGCAGCTTTGCTGATCCAGATCACACATATTATCGGATTCATAACATAATCGAAAATCATTCCCCAGCCTACGAAATAACCAAGTGATGGATGAATTTCCCTGCTTACATATGTATATGCTGAGCCTGCACTCGGATAAGCATTTGCCATACGCCCGTAACTTATAGCAGTAAATAACATGGCAACCATGCCTATAATAATAGTGGTAACAACGTGACCTTTTGCCAGTGTCGCTGCGGCTCCGAATAATGGCATTGGAGCGGTAGGCTGAATAAGGATAATACCGTACAGCACAAGGGAGGAAAGGCCAAGAACACGTTTTAAACCCGGACCAGATGGAGATAAAGTTTGAGTGTCACTCATATCGTTCACATTTGTTATGAATATCAGCCATAAACCTAATAATTATAAACCTAATTCATATAAGCACAGCAATAAAAAATTGCATAAAGAACTTAATGGATATGATTTTGTTGTAATTCCTGTCAGTTTATTTTCTAACTTTAATATCCTCAAAATGTATTTTTAAATCCACTCTTAAAGCTGTCATATGAAAACATCAAATCTCCTCACAGTCATATTATTGGTCATATTTCCCATTATCTGCCAGGGACAGTCTCAGGCAGGAGGGAAATTTCTGCTTAAAGATAACTGGACCATTCAATCTTCAAAAGAAGTCAAATCAGATGGCAAAACTATTTCTACCATTGGTTTCAGGACAGAGGGATGGTATCCCACTTCTGTTCCGACTACTGTTTTGGCTGCTCTGGTAGCCAATAAGGTTTATCCCGATCCTTATTATGGAACCAACATCCTTAACCTGCCGGGTCAGATACCATATCCAAAGAGGGAAATGCCCAATAACAGCCCGTTTAAGGTTGCGTGGTGGTACCGGACGGAATTCAAAATACCGGCCGATTTCATAAAAATGCACACCTGGCTGCAGTTCCACAGCATCAACTACAAGGCAAACGTATGGCTGAATGGTAAACTGATTGCCGATACAACTTCAATTGAGGGGGCTTATCGTCTTTTTAACCTTGATATTTCAAAAGCTGCTATTCCGGGAGATAATAATTGCCTTGCTCTTGAGATATTCCCTCCTAAAGGCAACGATCTTACCATCACCTGGGTTGACTGGAATCCAACTACTCCCGACAGAGGCATGGGAATCTGGTATGATGTATATGTTCAAGCTACCGGCGAAGTAGCCATTGAGAACCCGCAGGTGGTGACAAAACTCAATCTTCCGGCTGCAGACCAGGCCAAACTTACGGTTACAGCTGAAGTAAGGAATAGCGATCAGAAACAGATTAAAGGAGTGCTTAAAGGTACTATTGAAAATATAGTGTTCTCACAGGAAATTATCCTGGAAGCAGGTGAAACAAAACTTGTGAGATTTTTACCGGAGACATATTCCCAGCTTGTGATAGCCAATCCAAAATTATGGTGGCCTCACACTGTTGGTCCTCAGAATCTCTATGACCTTAACCTCAGTTTTGAAGTCTCAGGCAGAACGACTGACACAAAAAAAGTCAGGTTTGGAATTCGCGAGATTTCATACTGGATGAATGATTTCGACAAACAACACACAAAAGTTTTCCAGATAAATGGGAAAAATATTGTGATCAGGGGGGGAGGATACGTTCAGGATCTTATGCTCAGACCCTCAAACGATCGGATAGATGCTGACCTGAAGTATGCTAAATATATGAACCTGAATGCTCTGAGGATGGAAGCACCGCGCGGATCGGACTATCTCTTTGAAAGATGCGATGAAGAGGGTATCCTGCTTATGGTCGGTTGGTGCTGCTGCAGCTCCTGGGAAGGATGGAAAGACTGGACACCTCATACGGGAGATGTTGCAGAGGCAAGCTGGAAAGATCTTATTGTACATCTTCGCAATCACCCGTCAGTTTTTAACTGGTTATACGGAAGCGATAATTTTCCGCCTGCTGAAATTGAAAAGCGATACTTAAAGGTGCTGGATGAATATGATAACACCCGACCCTATGAATCATCAGCTACGCAAGATGTTAGCGATATTCAGGGGATAACCGGTGTTCATATGGGGCCTTATCCAAATGTGTACGCATATGAAACTCCATCATTCTGGTATACTAAACTTGAATTCAATACCGAAGCCGGTCCGACAGGAGAGCAGATACCTCCGATAGAAACAATGAGACGGATGATGCCAAAAAAGGATCTCTGGCCTATGAGTGCTTCCTGGGATCTTCGTCTGCACAAAGCATTTTATCCAATTGCCAGGGCTGCTTTTAAATCGCGCTATGGTAAGCCTGTCAGTGTTGAAGAGTATTGCATGAAGGCTCAGGTTTTCCAGAATGAAGCAGTAAAAGCTATGTTTGAAGCATTTGCTGGAAACAAATATAAATCGAGCGGGATCATTTACTGGATGTATAATTCAGCATGGCCAAAAATGTACTGGCAGCTCTACGATTATTATTTTATGCCAAACGGAGCTTTCTATGGAGCAAAAAACGCCTGCGAACCTCTTCATATCCAGTATTGTTATGACGACCAATCAATTAAAATCGTGAATTGCTTCTATAAAGATTTCAGCGGGTTAAAGGCAAAAATTAAAATCTATGATTTTAACATGAAGGAAGTCTTTTCAAAATCGATTGATACCAAAGTCGGTGCGGATGGGAGCGAGAAGATATTTACTATTGAAACACCAAAAAATATAACAAAAGTTTATTTCCTGAAACTGGAATTGGATGACGCCGCTGGTAAGGAAGTCTCATCAAATTTTTACTGGTTGAGCTCAAACGGCGATGAAAAAGCTGATTTTACTGATCTGAACAAGCTTGCGGCAGCCACTCTAAATGTAACCGCTTCTGCCATTAAGCAGACAGGAGACAAATGCACTCTGACAGTAACAATCGAAAATCAGGGCACAGGACTCGCTTTTGCAGTTAATCCTAAGATACTGAAACTTACTTCAAAAGAACCTGTACTACCGGTATTCTGGGAAGATAATTATATCTCCCTGCTTCCAAAGGAGACAAGAGTTTTACAGGTTGCATACGACCTTAAAAACCTTGATGGAGAAAAACCTCTGCTTAAGGTTGATGGCTGGAATGTAAAAGCACTTGAAAAGGAATTAAAATAATTTAGTCACACAATCTTATGAATTACAAATTGATGGCGGCGGTAAAATATTTTCTGCTGCAATTACTGTTTTTAACTATTTCAACCAGGTCTGAAGCTCAGAATCAGCCATTCAAAGTACTGGTTGTCGCTTCACCTGATCCCGATCACGGAGCCATGATAAAATCATCCCAAGCCATATTTAAGAAGATAGGTTCTGAAAATGGGTTCACAGTTGATTTTACCCGCGACGCTTCTATTATCACTGATGAAAACCTTCTCAACTACAAGGTTGTTGTCCAACTGCATCTCGCTTATTTTGAAATGACTCAGAAGGAGCAACGCGTATTGCAGCATTTTATCTCGCGGGGTAAAGGATGGGTAGGAATTCATGCTGCCGGACTGACCGGAAAACAATTCATTAATAAGGAAACACCTTACTGGGACTGGTACCAGAAGATGATCGGTGATATAACCTATTCAGATCATCCTGCTTTGCAAACCGGGACCATTAAAGTGGAAGATCGTGAACATCCGGTTATGAAAAACCTTCCAGCATCATTCCCTTTTTACGACGAGTGGTACGAATTTGACAAAAACCCACGATCAAATGTTCATGTGCTTGCTACCGCCGATGAAACTTCATATAAGCCAAAGAAACCAATGGGTGATCATCCAATAATATGGACAAACCCTTCCTGCGACAGATCCATATATATAGGCATTGGTCATGATAGCACTGCAATTTCAGATCCGAATTTCACAATTTTAATACGGGACGCTATTCTTTGGGCAGCCTCACCGGTAACAAATAAAGAACAATCTGATCTTGACAATTCCCTCAATGCAGGATTAACAATTCTTGCCAGCCAGGTGGCTTACGACCTCGATGGGCCCAAATCGGCTATAATAAGAAGCAGGGAACTCCTTCCAGCCGATGCTCAGTTTGAACTTGTCGATGCACTAACATTTAAAAAGGTTTTTTCAGGAACTTTGACCAGGGGCATAAAAGTGCAGGAATGGTCGCCGGATTTGTATTATTCAAAGGCTGATTTTTCTTCTTTTCAGAATCCGGGCTATTACAAACTGATTGTAAGGAAGGATGGGAAAGAGTATAGTTCATATGATTTTACGATTGATAATATGGCGATAGGAAAAGCCGCTATTCCTGCCATAATCAACTTTTTTTATCATCAGCGCGCAAACTCTCCTCAGGAACTGGATGCTGATAAGAACATCATACTCTATGGAAGCAACAAAACAGTTGATCTGCATGGCGGATGGTGCGATGCCTCTGGAGACATAAGCAAATATTTTTCACATCTGGCTTATACAAATTTTATGTCCCCCCAGCAGACGCCAATGGTTGACTGGTCAATGGTGAATACAGTCGAAACAGCCTCAAATTTATTGATAGAGATAAACGCTAAGGAAAACCTGGTGAAGGAAGCCCTTTATGGTGCCGATTATATAATGCGATCGCTCTCTCCTGAGGGTTATTTCTATATGACGGTTTTTACCTATTTCAACAAAGATCCTAAAGCTCGCAGGGTAGTCGGGCTGCTGGCAGACAGTAAAACCACTTCAGATTATCAATGTGCATGGAGAGAAGGAGGAGGAATGGCGATAGCATCTCTTGCGCGTATTTCACAATGGAAGAAAGACGGAGATTTTACTTCAGCGCAATACCTTGCAGGTGCGGAACGTGCTTTTGACCATCTCCTGGTTAACAGTACAAAATATGCCGATGACGGAAAAGACAATGTCATCGATGACTATTGTGCTCTCATGGCTGCTTCGGAACTGTGGATAGCTACCGGCAAAGATCTGTACCGGAATGAAGCAAGAAAACGGACAGGGAATCTTTCAGGAAGAATGACAGGAAACGGTTATTTTCTAGCCAATGATGCTGACCGTCCGTTCTGGCATGCTGCAGATGCTGGTTTACCCGTAATAGCGCTTGCCCGTTATCTTGATAAAGAAACCGAAGTCAAATATCGTAGTATTGCACTTAACACAATAAAAAAAGCACTTGACTATAACCTTAAAGTTACCGCGGAGGTTCCAAATCCATTCGGATACCCGCGTCAGAGCTTTCTTTATAAAGGAAAAGTTCAAAACGGATTTTTCATACCTCACGAAAATGAGAGCGGCTGGTGGTGGCAGGGGGAGGATGCACGTCTTGGATCTCTTGCCACAGCTGCCATTGTGGGCGGACGACTTGTATATCCCGGTAAGGCTGCTTATGGAGTGAACAGCGACCTGGCCGGTTATGCAAGCCGCCTCGTATCATGGGTGCTTGGATGTAATCCTTACAATATATGTATGATGTACGGTTATGGTCAGAACAACGTGCCATATATGAGCTCAATGTTCGGACACGGATCGGGCAGGGGAGGCATCTCGAACGGAATTACAGGTAAAGCAGGGAACGGCGATGGATCGGGAATTGATTTTAAAATGGAAGATAATGGCAATGAGTGGCGCTGGAGCGAACAATGGATTCCTCATACAGGATGGTTCCTTCAGGCAGTAGCTGCAATGTCATCTGATAAAACTTCCGGTGTTGCAGCAGTTCCAAAATTTAAGGCTCTCGTTCTGGCCGAACGAGGAGGGCAACATGAAGATTTTGTGGTTTCTGCCCTTGAATGGTTATATGGCTATGCAGCTGAAAAGAACTTTGAGATTACAGTTATTAATCATGCAAATGAGATTGATGAGACTCTTCTCTCGAAATACAAGGTTATAATACAATTGAATTATGCCCCTTATAACTGGGGTGATAAAGCAATGGCGGCTTTTGTAAAATATATTGAAGAAGGCAAAGGAGGCTGGGTAGGATTTCATCATGCCTCATTACTCGGAGAATTCGATGGATTTCCCATGTGGAACTGGTTTTCTGATTTCATGGGAGGGATAAGGTTCAAGAATTATATTGCTGCAACTGCTTCAGCTACTGTAAATATTGAAGACAAGGACCATCCGGTGATGAAAGGAGTCGCTTCACCCATGATAATTCCTGATGATGAGTGGTACACTTTCGACAAAAACCCGCGGCCAAATGTTCATGTCCTTGCCAATGTGGATGAATCTTCCTATAAACCCGCTTCTGATATAAAAATGGGTGATCATCCTGTAATTTGGACTAATGAAAAGATGAAGGCAAGGAATGTTTATTTTCTTATGGGGCATAGCCCTTCCCTTCTTAAATCTGTCGGATTCAAGACAATGTTTGGCAACGCAATTATTTGGGCCGCAGGTAAATAAATATTATCTGAAAAATATATAAATATGAAAATGAAATTCGGCTTGTTTTATTGTATATTATTTACACTGTTAATAGCACCGGCTCGGATAAGCTCCGGCCAGTTTCCAAGGTTTAAAATCCTGGCTTTCTATTCTTCCACAGTAGAACCTGATCACGTGGCATTTGCCACAGACGCTTTAAAGTTTTTCAGGGATCTGACAAGCGGAAATGGTTTTGTATTAGATACTACCAGCAATATGGACGATTTGACACTACCAGGATTAAAAGATTACTCGGTGGTTATGATGCTGAATGACTTTCCGCACAGCCAGGCCCAGCGTGATGCCTTCCGCAAATATATGGAGAATGGGGGAGGTTGGTATGGTTTTCATGTGGCAGCATATAATGATAAAGATACCAGGTGGCCATGGTATGTAGATTTTCTTGGAGGAGGAGTTTTTTACAGAAATAACTGGCCGGTTCTGCCTGCCAAATTAATTGTTGACGATCTTAAACATCCTGTAACTAAAGGTTTGCCTGAGACTTTTATTTCGCCTCTCAATGAATGGTATCAGTGGAAGCCAAGCCCAAGGGAACGGAAAAACGTAAAAGTACTGGTAACTTTATCGGCGGACAATTATCCTCTCGGATTGAAAGACATTATTCCTGACGGAGATTTGCCGGTTGTATGGACTAACACCGATTACAGGATGATATATCTGAATATGGGACATGGAGCAGGATCTTTCGGTGATGCAACACAGAATAAACTTTTTATTGCTGCATTCAGGTGGGTTGTAGCGAGTGATAAAAAGGGGAATGTTTTTGAAAAGTGAAAATCAGTAATTTTTCGCCCTACTGGCCCCGGTTTTTTCCGATTCTTAGAATTGTAATTTAAATGGATAATTATAATCCAAATATTCATCACCGTAAATCTATCCGATTGCAAGGATATGATTATTCAAAATCAGGATTGTATTTTATTACAATTTGTGTTCAGGATCGAAAATGTCTTTTCGGGAATATTGTGCAGGAAAATAATGTTGCCCAAATTATATTGAATGACGCAGGAAAAATCGCCGAAAAATGTTGGTTGGAAATCCCAGAACATTTTCCAAATACCGTTTTACATGAACACATTATTATGCCAAATCATGTACATGGAATTATTGAATTGGTGAAAAAGGATGATGTTGGGGTTCAAAATGATGTAGGGGTTCAAAATTTTGAACCCCTACATCAAATCAACAAATTCCAAAAAATCATCCCACAATCCATCGGATCAATTGTTCGGGGATATAAAATTGGTGTTACAAAATGGTTTAGATCCAATACGGATATTGAATTTGTCTGGCAACGAAATTATTATGAAAACATCATCCGAACAGAAAAATCCTGTCAACGTCTAAGAGAATATATATTAAAAAATGCAAAGAATTGGTTTGAAGATGATTTCTTCAGCTAATCATATCGATCTTCTGATAATGGGGTCATTTCACCCCATCAATATACCTGTTATTAAAAATTAACTTCCTCATCTCGATCATATCAATCGGACCCTGATTACGGTATAATATTTTACCACCCTGTTCTACCAGTAATGTATATGGAAGGGCACCGGACCATTCGGGGTCGACGGCTTCGACTAGTTGTGTGTTATTGTCGCTATTGAAAATGTAGTTTTTATTTGATGCTTCATTCTTCTGCAGGAATTTCAGCACATTCTCTTTTCTCGATATTTTATCTGCATTAATTGATACGAATTCAAACTGGCGGCTGCGGTAAATGCGATCGATAATAATGAAGTCAGGAAATTCCTGTACACATGGTCCGCACCACGAAGCCCACACATTTATGAGACGTAACTTTTCTGATTTGTTCTTAATGAGATCTTTTATTCCTGTTGGATCAATATCTTCGAGCGTTACAGGTAGCGCAGCCCATTCTTTGTAGAGTTTTGTGGTTCCTTCCATCTTCCACGCCCATTTTGTGGAGCATCCGAATACTTTTGTAACTGGTTTCTCGATCGGCTTTCCTGCCAGTATG
>Ga0302271_10002813_pt1 | contig 15323 bp, 8 predicted proteins | sample III_Bog_N1_1_FD_198767 | JGI IMG/M metagenome (GOLD analysis project Ga0302271, IMG submission 198767) | Peat permafrost microbial communities from Stordalen Mire near Abisko, Sweden - III_Bog_N1_1 | ecosystem: Environmental > Terrestrial > Soil > Wetlands > Peat | place: Sweden: Abisko... | reverse complement strand
TTTCATCTCATCAGGTGATACAAAATTTTCATCAGATGATATAAACTTCCATCATCTTATAATAGGGTTTCCCTTATCGAAACATTGGGGTTTAGCTGCGGGTGTCATACCAGTAAGCTCAGGTTATTATAAAATAACTCAAACAGTTACTTCAACTGATCCGACATACGATCCCAATATCGGGGAATACACTACAAATCATGAAGGCAGCGGAGGAATCTCCAAAATTTTCGTTGGATCGGGTATTCAGATTGGTAAACATTTTTCTGTCGGAGCCAATCTGAGTATTCTATCAGGACTGATACAAAGAAACAATTCCTTTGTATTTTCTGATTCTTATAATGTCTTTAATAATATTAGTACTGAAAAACTTCAATTGGTAGGGATGAGTGCGGATTACGGCGTTCAGTATGCAACCACTTTAAAAAATAAATACTTTCTAAATATTGGTGCATCTCTTAGTTCAGGTAATAATTACAGTTCAAAATATAGTCAGCTGTCACTGAAGTATACAGCGTACGGTGTGAATGATACAGTTACATATGCAGCTGACAATTCAACGAAAACCTTTATACCTTCCACTCTTCGGCTAGGTGTTTCATTCGGGAAGAAAAATAAATTTACCACCGGAGTAGATTACGTAACTACAAAGTGGTCAAAGTCAAAGATTCCCGGTTCAACAGGATATGCTGCTGATACCCGGGAATTTCGTTTCGGTGCTGAATTAATCCCGGACAAGTATTCAAATTTTAGCTATCTGGATAGAATAGAGTATCGTATAGGTGGTCATATCGGTGATAACTATTTAATCATTAACGGAGAACAACTTAGAGAATATGGAGCGAGCATCGGATTTGGTTTGCCGTTACGCACCTTGCAGGGAAATCCCTTCTCAAAGGTGAATGTATATGTTGATTATTCACGGAAAACCGGGTCCCTGGCAAATGATCTGCACAATGAAGGTTATATAACAGTGGGTTTCAGTCTGAATCTGTATGATTTCTGGTTTCTTAAACGGAAGTTTGAGTAGTAGTTTTGCAGGTTAAAATTATTAATCTGATAATTTAGAAATTCACTTGCCCTTTATGAAGAGTCCGTCATCAAAGTTCAGAATCTTTCAGGCAAGTATATCGCTTATTGTTCTAAGCATGATGATTCTGTCGTGTGAAAACAAAATTCCTGTTATACAAAGGGCTGATATCCTGTCACTTCCCACACTTACTGGTAAGATCGTCACAACTATTCTTACTGATTCAGGACGGGTGCAACTTATAATGTCGACGCCCATTTTGGAGCAATACGATAAAGCAACACCTCCATACACTGAATTCAGGTCCGGAATAAAGGTGGTCTTTTTCAATAGCAAGAATGACTCTGTACGGGTAACATCAAAATATGCAAAGTGTACCAATAATAATCTGTGGGAGCTTCACGACAGTGTTGTTGTGATTAATGAAATCAACGAAAAGCTTGAAACTGAAGTGTTATTCTGGAATCAGGAAAAAGATCTTATTTATACTGACCGGTTTGTGAAAATGACCAGTGAAGACGAGTTAATACAGGGAATTGGTTTCCAATCGGATTCTCATCTTACCAAAAGAAGGATCTTTAAGGAGACCGGCATAATAAATATTAAAGATGAGAAATAGTTCACTTCTTGTACTGGAGATTATCTGGATTGCAGTTGGTGTTCTATGTATAACTGCGGGAATCAGGTTCGCTATAACAAGTGGTAGCAGCAAAATCCCTATCTTTGCACTTATGGCTCTGATCTGCTTCGTCTTTGCCTGGATAAGACATAAACAGAGGAAAAAGAGCTAATTTTGATTTATGAATGTAATCCTGATAATACTTCTTGCTATAATTTTGTCCGCTTTTTTTTCCGGTATGGAAATTGCATTTGTAGCATCCAACAGGCTCCGGATTGAACTTGACAGGAAACAGAGAGTATTCGGATCAAGAATAATCAAACTTTTTACAGATAACCCCGGCCAGTATATTGCGACAATGCTTATCGGCAATAATTTTTCACTTGTTATTTATGGTTTGGTATTTTCAAAAATCCTTGGAGTTCTGCTTACTCCTGTTCTGGGTTCCGATCTGTTGGTCCTTATAATAAATACGTTGCTCTCCACTGCAGTCATCCTGCTGGTGGCTGAGTTTCTTCCTAAAACAATTTTCATTATTTCTCCGAATTTTTTTCTTAAATTTTTAAGTATTCCCACCCTGTTTTTCTTTTTCCTGTTTTACCCTATAAGCAAATTTACTCTGGCAGCATCAAACCTCTTCATAAGGATTTTTTTCAAGATAAATCCGGGAGAAAAGAAGCAGGAGAATCTGGTTTTCAGTAAGGTTGATCTCGATCATTTTGTTAATCTGAGTAATCAGAGCAAGGAGGAATCGGAGCCTGAACATAGGGATATCAGGATTTTCCAGAATGCTCTCGATTTTTCTAATGTAAAACTCAGGGAGTGTATGGTTCCGAGGACTGAAATTGAAGCGGTTGAAGTGAGAAGTTCGATGGAACAACTGAAAGAGAAATTCGTCGAAACAAGGCTTTCCAGGATTCTGATTTTTCAGGAGACAATTGACAATATTATCGGATATTTTGAATTAAAAGATATTTTCAGAAACACTTCTGATATAAAGTCAATGATAAGGAAACTGGCAATAGTTCCTGAAACGATGCCGGCTAACAAGCTCCTTAAGTTATTCGTGGAGGAAAAGAAGAATATTGCGCTTGTGGTTGATGAGTTCGGAGGAACATCAGGAATGGTAACTATAGAGGATGTTCTTGAAGAGATCGTCGGGGATATCGAGGATGAACATGATACAACCGATCTAACTGAAAAGATTGTAGGACATAACGAGTATATTCTATCGGGACGTTTCGAGATTGATTACCTTAACGAAAAATATCATTTACACCTTCCGGAAGAAGATGATTATGAAACACTTGCCGGTATGATACTTTTTTACCATGGAAGTATACCCGGGAATAATGATGTAATACGAATCGGCAATTTCGTAATCAAAGTGTTAAAGGCTTCAACCACCAGACTTGAGCTTGTTAGTCTGAAAATAGACTGATCTCCAAATCTATCTGACCAGCCCGTTACAGAAATTCCCGAGTTTAATCAGATCCTCGCGCACTTTAAAATCGATCCTGGAACTTCTTATAAATTCTTTAATTTCATTCTCCTTTCCAGGAAATATCTTAAGAAACTGCCTTTCATTTGTAAACTTGGACATCTCTCCATTTCTTTTTATCCAGTAAACTATTGCGGGAGCAACTATCACATTATCAGGTAAATCAAAATTTCTTACCTGGTTACCGGCCTGAACCATCACAGCTGAATTACTTCCGTTGGTTTGAGAAGTAAGGCCATAAGCTGTATTGGTGCCAGCAGAAGTATACCGGCTTTTATGCTGAATATAGAGAGAAGCAGAACCGTTTACTATGATTTCATAAAAAGCTTTTCCGACATACACGAACTTGAGGTTTTGAATTAATATTGTATCAACGTCCTCCGGTTTATCCAGTACCAGATATATACCATTCTGTTTGAAGACCATCTCTTCATCAACTGTATTGTAATTAAGTAATGCAGAATTTGTCTGCCCCGATTTCATTATAATTATGCCCTTTGTAAAAGCGGGAAAAAGGAGTTGTGGGAATTGTTTGGAAGAATCAGTCTGCGCAGATAATCCAGTTGAAATACTAAAGGACAATAAAGTCACGAATGCCATGATAAGATTTCTTTGTTTTTCTATCTGTCTCATATTGCTATTTATTTATGTCGATAACCATCACTTTCAAAATTACTCATTTTATAAATAAAAAAGAGGCTGACTCAATGAGACAGCCTCTAATTAATTTATTTTACCAAATTATCTTGGTCCCTTATATGTCCATGTTTCATCAAAGGAAGTACGGATATTCGGAGGTGTCGGTACCAAACTCGGCTGGATCATCCAATATTTAAATTGAATAATCTTTGTAGCAGCATCATATTTGTTCACACCTGATGGATCTATAACCGGCATTCTTGTATTTGAAGGAGGATTCCCCCAAACGTTAGTAACACTGACAATATTACCAGTTGCAGGATCAAATGTAATCTCCAGACCAAATGCTCCATAAACACTATAAGAACCACCACTTGTAATAGGGTGATAATAATCGTAGTATCCCGGATCTACAAGGAGGCATTTCACGCTGTTCTCTCCGGAAGTTTCAAGATTATAAGTAAATGGATACCAACCTGTAAGTCCTGAGTTCAAAATATCAACCATAGGTGAATTTGCAGTAACTACATAAACACCATCATACTTGTTTTTAATCAGAACCTGCGCAACGATAGTATCATTTGTGGCAGCACTCTTAATTCCTGTTCCTGAAACACTTGTCATTTTATAGGCGAATGCATATTGCTGGGTAAAATCGAAGATAGAGGCATTCGGAATGTTAACCGCTACTGATTTTGAAAATTCACCGGCCGCAAAAGTAAGAGTAATCACTCCGGCGGTTGGAGCAGGAGTAGTAGTACCCAATGAGGCTGGAAGTGGGATGAGCGATGTACCATTAATTTCATTATACTTTTTAAGAATAGTAGTGTCTACATCATACTCCAAAGTAACCGTAGTTTCAGAATTTAAAGCCGTACTACTGTTTGCATCCCTTCTTACTTCAAAGAGGACACCTGTTTGCGGTGTAGCAGCAGCGTCAAAAGGAATCATATTATAACCATCCGGGAATAGTTTCACGATTGTCTGTCCTGCAGAACCCATCGACTCAGTCTTCGGATTACAGGATACCGCAAGAATCGCTAAGAGCAGGACGCTTATTACGATATTTAATTTATGAAATGTTTGCCCGTCAGAACCCATAGTCTCAGTTGCCGGATTGCAGGAAACCGCTAGAATCGCTAAGAGCAGGACGCTTATTACCAAATAATATTTATGAAATGTTTTCATATTTTAATTTTTAAAAATTTAAAGTTTCAGTAAATACTACTGATCCCACCATATTTTGGAATCCATTTTATCGCCATTTGCTCCAAGTGCAGTAACAGCTGTAGCAACACCTTTTGCCGTAAGGCTATAATCAGAAGGTCCGTACATATATCTGCGTGGTATTACCGGAGGAGTGTTGGTAGCATCAATTGCAGGGGTAAGTGTCGGAAAGTTAGTTCTTCTCCAGGTACTCCACCCCTGTAATCCGTCGGGATAATAAGCCAGGTATTCCTGAGTGGCAATCTGCTGAAGGTTTGTACCTGCAGCACCAAGAGCAACGCCTGTTGTAGCAAAAAATGAGGCAGCAGGTGGAGTCAACCCCCAAAGCTCATAATCAGCGTTAATACCTGCAGTGTACAAGTCTGATGTATTTTCTGTAGTCCAGCCTCGGTCGGCAGCTTCAGCACGTGCTAATAGAACGCTGGCAGCATGTACTATAAAAATCGGACTCGTCTCTGTGCGGAATGAAGGAGCCAACACATAGCAAAAATCAGGATTTGCTCCGCACCATGCATCAATACCTACCCAGCCAGGATATGCGGAACGTGCTCTTCCATAGGGTACTCCTTTGGTTGAGGCAGCGCCGGCAGAGGTCGCACCAAAAACGGCCTGACGGGCGTCTGTTCCAAGTGTATTGAGAAGAGTTGTCATTGTTTCACTTTCACCATAGTCATGACGTCCATCGTACAATGCCATAAATGGATTCCTGAAGTTCCCTCCAGGATAAGTAAGCTGGAAATTATCTGCATTAGTAGAAATTGATCCTGCTGCATCGGTCAGCGCGGCATTAAACTGTGTTGCAGCGTAATCCCCTGCATTCGGATATCTTTTTGAAAGTCTGAGAGCCATAAGCATCCTCAAAGAATTTGCGAATTTCTGCCATTGTGCTACATCACCACTGTATACGATGTCACCTTTGACGGCTGCCCCGGATGTAAACTGTGCGACTGATTCGGTCAGCTCTTTAAGCAAGTCTTCATAGATAGATTGCTGAGAATCGTAAGCTACATCGGGAACACCCTTAAGTGCTTCTGTGTAAGGAATATCACCCCATCTGTCTGTTAATGTCCAGAAGATATAGGCTTTAAGAATTCTGGCAATTGCAATCTGATTGGCGTTGGCGCCATTCAGGGCCGCAGTAGGTGCTGTAGTCGGATCAGTATTATTAATAATAATATTCTGAAGATCGTACAGATATGTTGCATAGACAGCCTGCGGGCTTATAGTATTTGCCGAATAACATGAAACATCGGGATATTGAGTTTCTGAATAATACTGGGCATATAATGCCGGAGTAATAATAGCTCCGTAGCCTCCAATCCCTGTTAACACATTGGTTAATAAAGCCGATGTTATTGGCTTACTTGTCGCAGACGGGTCAACATTTGTGCTTCCAAAGTCTTTCAGTTTATTGCAACCCGTAATAATTAGAACTACCGCAAGGGCGAAAGTTGCTATTTTATAAGTTGATTTTTTCATCTTTTTAAAATTTTTAAGTTTCAAATGGCAACCCTAGAAGTTGATCTTGATGTTTGTTCCAAAAGAACGAATTCCGGGGAACTGGCCTGTTTCTCCACCTGCACGTGATATCTCCGAAGGATCAAAATCTCTGGATTTGGCATAGATAAGCCATGGGTTCTGAGCTATGAAGGAAATTGTCAAACCCTGGATATATTTACCCAGTCCGCCCATTTTTTCAATCGGTAAACTATAACCGATACTTAATTCGCGAAGTTTGATAAATGTCAGGTCATGAACGAAGTCGTCATAGTACTCGTTGTCGTACGTACCGTGCCAGTAAGTCTGAGCATCTACATACATATCTACAGGTTGAAGGGTTGTAGCATCCAAACCCTTTACATGTACTCCACCACCATCGGCAACCGGATCGCGTGAAGGAATACCTTTATCATTTAACCCTGAGGTTTTTGCGGTAAGGCCTGAATAGGTACCCCACATATCTGACAGGGAGAAGAATTTACCACCAAACTGGTAGTCAATGTTCGCTACAAAAATAAAGTTCTTAAATATTTTGAATGAGTTCTGAAGTCCACCGGTGACTTTCGGCAGAACATTTCCAAAATAATGATTGGCATCTGTAACATATGAACCATTGGCATTTATTAAAGGCAAACCTGTAGTTTTATCTCTGGCAATACCTGCTCCATAGATTTCGCCCCAGGGTCTCCCTGCAGCTTGTATCATGGAAGGAGTTCCCTGTCTGGCAGAACCATCAGCGTTTGCCCACTGTGCCTGAACAATAAATTTGTCGACACCCGGCGCAATTGTAACAACATTCTCTTTAATCAGGTAAGCAAGTGATGCATTAGCTTCCCAGGAAATGTTAGGTTTATTTACAGGTTTAAGATTAAGAGCGAAGTCAATTCCGTTTTTAACGATTTTACCTGTATTGGTATAGTCTGAGGTGAAACCACTATAATTAGCTATTGAAATAGCATATGGAATATTATTTTCCGTACCATCCCAATAAGTAACAGTAAGTCCTAACTTGTTTTTGAGGAACCTTAATTCCATACCGAGTTCTTTCTGGGTTTTAACAGCGCCTTTGATCTTCGGATCTACTATCTGATCGGGAGTTGTCATAACAAAGTTACTATTCCACTGGTATGCTCCCACAGTATAAGCAAATCCAGGGTATGCATATACCGCTATAGTTGTCGGAATCTCACCCCAAGAAGCACGTATCTTTCCGTAATTGAGCCAGTCGAGCTTTGCAAGATCGCTGAATACGAATGAAGCACCGAATGATTTTGATAAGATTGAATTAGCACTTGGAGGAAGTACAGAGTACCAGTCGTTACGTAAAGTGAATTCACCGAAAATGAAATCCCTGTATCCTAAGTTACCAAATACAAATGCGGCATTATACTTTTCCAGTTGTCTTGTATTGGTTATAAGAGGCTGGCTTGCGGAATTAGAAACCGAATAAAGGTTTTTTATACTAAAACCGTTAACAGTTTGAGCGCTGTTAAGTTTATATGTAGCATTGAAGAAATCAGTACCTGCATTGGCAGTTATTTTGAAATCATTAATTGTTTTATTTACTGATACTAACGATTCAAAATTTTCGCGGTTCGAATATGTGGTTCCGGTATAGTAAAAACCCTTATCGGCAGGTTCATTACCTGTTGTCTGAGTACCGCTGTCATTCAGATCGGTACTGTACATTTGCTCTGACCATGTGTTATTCTGCTGACGACGGTAGGTAACTTTTGCCGAAAGCCAGTCAAGTATTTTGTAATTAAGAGAAATATCACCAAACAGCCTGTCGGATCTTGTAGGAACTTTAACCAGATCGAAATATTTATAAAAATTATACCAGTAGTTGGCTGCATAAAATGGCTTGGTATTATCCGGATTATAAGCAGTAGGATCACTATGGTTCCAGCTTGCCCAGATTCCATCGGCTGTCCTGAGGTCTTTTAATTCTCTCATAAGGCCCATATCGAGATCTCTGTGAAACCACTGGTCAAATGAACCGGTTGACTGGTTTGAATAATTATCATCAAACTGACCCTCTGTTAATGTACTGAAGAAATTTACATTGGCAGCAACGGTCAGTTTTTTGCCTATATCATAACTGGTCTTTACTGAGAATGTTGTTTTCTTCAATGAAGTTTCAGGAATCAAACCCTGTACATTAATATTCCCAATAACGGCACGAATATTAAAGCCTTCGGTCACCTTTGAAAAAGCTGCGCTATTATTAAAGGTGTAACCTGTATTGAAAAAATCTCTGGCATTATTAGGTTGTGGAACTAATTTGGCTGTGGTTCCGGTATATTTTGTGCCAGGATACCATGAGTACCAGGGAATATATTCCTGACCTACCATTCTTGGACCCCAGCTGGAGTCATCGGAATAGTTAGGATAATATTTCCCGTCAAGTGGTTTCCACTCTACAGGATCAGTTGATTTCCATGTATATTTTGTCAAATTGTATGAATTACCTCCTGCGTAATCATTCTGATACTTTGGTAAAATATAAACCGATGATGCCAGAAAACCGGTATTTACTTCTACGTTCACATTCTTACCGGCGATAGCTTTTGCTTTTTTGGTAGTAATAATAATAGCACCGTTAGCACCCTGAGACCCAAGAATTGCAGCTGCACTTGGACCAGAGAGAACAGTAACATCTTCAATGTCGTCCATATTTAGGTCATTGGAGTTTGGAAGGATAGTCCCATCAACAACATATAGAACTCCTGTACCTGTACTGAAACCGCCGTCACCACGTAACCTTATGTTACCTGTACGACCCAGAGCAGCAGCAGACTGGCCCTGGAACTGGATACCAGCAACCTTACCGGCAAGTGCATTGTTAACGTTCGTCTCACGAATTTCGCTAAGTTTATCACCAGATACAACCTGGTTTAAAGCTGCAGAACTCTTTGGGGCTCTCTTGATTCCGTATCCACTGGTTACAATTACTTCCTGTAAACCAAGAATATCTGACTCCATAACAACATCAATTACTTTACGGCCGCCAATTACAATCTCCTGTTTTTTCATCCCGATATAGGAGAAAATAAGAGTGGTTGCATTCTGTGGCGCTGTAAGTGAAAATTTCCCATTCACATCTGTCAGGGTACCTACAGTTGTACCTTTAACAGTAATTGTTACACCCGGAATTGCACCTTCCCCTTGAACTGAAGAGGTAACCGTACCTGTAATGACTATTGTTTGTGCTAATAAAGTGTAGCCACTTATAAACACAAACAAAACAATCAGCAGAAATAGTTTCTTCATACGATATTAGTTTTAGGTTTTAATTTAACAGCCAAATATAGGAGTTCTATATTTAATCTCCAAAATAAACATTTTTATTTTAAGATAATCTGAAAAGACAAATAATAAAGACTAAAATAACCTATACTATTTTGCCGCTTAACGTGAAGAGATCGCCAGAAATGCAACTCTGGAATATATAAATCGTATGAATTATTTGTTTGGTTTTCTACTCATTATTAAAGCCGAAAATCTCTAAATAATTTCCAATTATTAGGATTATGACAATTTTAAGACTTTTATCATGTCAGTTAATTAATTTGAAATTTAGAACAATTTCTGTTAAGGTTATTCAGTAAACCTGAACATTTGTGATCAGAGAAGCCTTTATTTTAAGATAATAATTGTAGTTATAAAGGTGTAATAGTCTTGTTTATATTTGATTAAACAATTAGAATATTTCAGGTTTTAATATTAGATATAGAGTCTGTCTCAAAAGGGAGAATTCACCCCCATCCCCCCAAGAGGGGCTTTATAATTATCAGTAAATAAAAAAGTCGACTTCGGGGCATTTAGGTGTAAAAAAAAGAGGGCTTTTAACACCCTCTTATAATAATTTTTTAATTATTTACTTATGGATTTTTTGTCATTGTGAAACCAAAGTTTCCGAAGTCGCCTTCATCAACTGAGATATCAAAAGTCATGGCAAACGACCCGTCACATGAATTATAAGTACCACTTCCTGAATATGCAATATTGTGATAACCAAATGCATCTGTAGCGAGAACTGTTTTGTCAGCTTTAACTGCATAAGTTACAGGATCTATGTGCATAACAAGCGGACCTTTGTCTTCAATTAGATTATCGAGTGTCTCCAATCCTGCTACAAATATTGTATAGGGATTATTTGGATCATCCGTAAAGGTTACATTACCTGAAGTATTCCAGCTTGCGGAGACCGAATGATAACTGCCAACCGTTAAATTTTTATCAAATGCACAGGCCACGCTGATGAATAAAACAGTATTTGAACGGTATGCTACTCCGTTTACTGTTGTTACCAGTTCAAGAGTAAATACATCACCATTACTAATACTATCTCTTATAAGTCCCAGTTTTTGAAGAACATCACCACATACAAGTTTGACTGTTGAAGGAAAGGTTGTGATCGCGGCTACCTGAATTCTTTCGGAATTAGCATTATATGAAGCCTCAATTACAGCACCGTCTGCCTGTGTGCCGGCAGGCAGGTCAACCACAAACTGGACATATGAATTAACCAGGTCCTTTGAATCAAATATGCCAGGTGCAACATTGGAAATTGCAGGAACCACTCCGACATTTCTTGTACCTGCGGGATCTTTAAGTTTGCTACATCCAAAAATAATTAGAATGAATGTTGCAACTACTCCTAATGTTTTTATCTTTTTCATTTTAAATGTTTAAAGAGTTAAACTATGTATAAAATGGATATCAGCGTATTCCGCCTGCCCACCACACATTTTCGGAATAAACATAAGTACCGTCACCGTAAGCATCGCTGACGTTTTTATTTGTAGTTACATCAGCAGCACCATAGGAATAACGTAAGGGAAAGAGGGTTGCATTTTTGGGATTTTCAAGAACGATAAAATCTTCTCCCATAGCTTTCAACCTCCTGTAATCGTTATAAGCCTCAACAGCTTCCTCTTCGTAAAAGCTCAGATATTTCTGATTCATTATCTCAGATAATGGATTCGCACTAAATTTTAATCTTACATTGTTATTCATATAATTAACAGCTGAAGCAGTTGACAATCCTATGTTCACCTTGTGAAATGCTGCTGTGATGCCTAATCTCAACGAACTATCGGCATTCTGGAAATCATTTAACCTGGCGTATGCTTCCGCTTTCAGGAACTCAATTTCGTGATAACTTAAGAGGTAAGTAGGCGCAGTCTTACTGCTGATTGCAGAGATCGAATACTTGCCCTGTACCTGGTTAGGACTTCCGTTAGGAGCAAAAACAATGTCGGTGCTTCCCGAAGATGGATGTGGTTTAAAAAACACAGTATCTCTGGGATCATTCCTTGCAACCAGTTTATCATGCAGACTCTGACTTGCTCCTAAATAATCACGGTCAGTGAATATAAGATAAAATGGACTTTGTGCTGAAGTTCCATTATAGTCGAACTGAGCCTGTTCTGAACTTGAGACGAACGATTGATTTGCAAATGTAATAACATCAGGATAATCAGGAGTTTTAAGTGATAAACGCATGGTATAACGTGCTTTTAATCCATACGCAAACTTTATCCACAATGCGCTATTCCCTCCGTAGATAAGATCCTGTGCTCCAAGAGAAGCGTAGACTGATGTCTTGTTAAGATTAGCAATACCATCATCAAGAAATTTAAAAATCACAGTGTATATATCTTGCTGTTTATCCAGCACCGGAGTAAATATTATACCTGGCTGAAGCGCCTGACTCCATGGAACATCACCCATCAGATCGGTGAGAGTTGCCAGATTAAGTGCTGAAAGTACCTGGGCAATTCCAAGAGTATGATAATTGCCTGCTTCTGAACCACCATCAGAACATTTTCCGATTATTACTTTAAGATTGTACAGGGTTTGGTACATAGATGCCCAGGAATTATTATAGGTGGTTGAACTTGTAGGTTCTCCGCTCCTGATCTCGGCATTGTAAAATTGATTGTAAACTCCAACATTATGTTCAATATAAACCGATGCATAAAACGCCAGATCGCTGCCAATTACTGAGAATGCTGTACTGGTCATTGCATCAGTAATTACCAATTTTGACTGCACGTCTGTGGGATCGTTCACATCTTTATTGATATTATCCATGATTTTCTCAGAGCACGACCAGAGACTCAAAGCCAAGATTACTGCAAAAAGTATATAAACTGATTTTCTCATTGTGTTTGAAATTAAAAAGTTAAATCCAGACTAAAACCATAACTAGTTGTCTGAGGTAAGGAAAATCTTTCAAACGATCCTCCGATGTTTGTATTTCCCTGACTTGATTCAGGATCAAAGTTTGGCAGGGCTGTCCAAAGAAGAATGTTACGGGCAAAGACAGAAACTCCCACATCAACTGATTGAAATAATTTCTTTGAAGGTTTATATTTAAGAGAAAGTTCACGAAGTTTTACAAATGAATTATCATAAATATAATACTCATCAATATTGGACAGCACGTTAGTATACAAATCCTGCAATGCCCTTGGATCAGAAGGTCCGCCCCTGACAATATCATTAGGGCTTCCATCAGGTTTAACTCCGTCGTATATAAATGTCGACGTGCGATCTGCAGTCCGTGTCGACATACCGTACAGGTCGAGCAATCCATTGCTGCCAGAGTACATTTTTCCACCTTTTTTCCATTCAACAACGGCACTCAATGACCAGTTTTTATATATAAAAGTATTAGTTCCGCCAAGTATAAAATCAGGAGATACTTTCCCGATTACGGCGGGGTCGCCTATTTTTGGCATTCCATAGTTAAATGCTCCGGGGCTATCCTCAACAACAATTTTATGAGAGACCGGGTCGCGGACAAATGAAACACCATAGATTACAGGATACGTTGTACCAATACCGGCACGAACCTGCGGAGTGACATAACCTCCCAGAAAAATGCTTTCAACACCGGGAGCAAGGACATCAACCGTATTATCGACCTTAGAGAAGTTAACATTAATATCCCATTTGAAGTCTTTTTGCATTACCGGAGATATATATAATATAATCTCATGACTTATAGTGTGGACTTTACCTCCGTTCATTAACAACTGAGCTGCACCTGTGGATGCTGCCAGAGGTACTGTAAATATCTGATTATCTATATTTTGACGAGAAAAGGTATAATCAATACCCAAACGGTTTTTAAGGAATTTCAATTCTGCTCCTGCTTCGTACGATCTGGTATTTTGAGGTTTTAAATTGGGGTCATACTGCGTATTATTGGGGATATATGAGTTTATCCCGCCAATCGGGTATGAAATAGGATCCCCCGACCAGAATCCCCCTGAATAGACTGGTTTAGTATAAAAATTATTTAAGTATGCACCAGCCTGGCCGACTTCAGCATATGAAAGACGAAGTTTGGTAAATGAAATCCAATTCATATTTTTTATAGCTTCCAATTCAGATGCAACAAAACCCAGGGAGACTGACGGATAAAAGAAAGTCCGGTTATCTCTTGGCATAGAGGATACTATATCATTTCTGCCAGTTGCATTCAGGAATAACATAGATTTCCAGTCTAAAGATAAACTTCCGAAAAAGCCAACTGTTCGATTTTTGAATTTGGATTCATTTGCAGTAACCGTATTGGCATTTTGAATATGTGCCCAGCCACCGAAATTAAAATCTTCACCATGTTCGGAATATGTTTTGGAATTATTCTGGGTAAACTCATTCCCGATCAGTGCAGTAAAAACCAGATTACTGTTGATATTCCAATCATAATTTGCAGTAATCAGAGAGTTAACATTCGAAGAAGTAATACCGTAATTATCCATCAAACCTGATAATCCGACATGCCCGAATTCGAAGATATCCTGAAAATGTGTTGTATAGGAATCCATTCCCAACTGATAATGGACTTTTATATCCATATCTTCATTAAATTTGCCAAGATAATTAAGATACCCGTTGCCGAAAAAACGATCAGTTTTTTCATTAAAGACATTATGCTGAGCAGCCCAGTAAGGGTTGTCAAATGACAGAGAGCGATAATATATCTGAGTATATGGATCTCCCGGAACAAAATAAGGATAGTCTTTAAGATTATAACTTGATGGAGCAGAGAAAGCACCCGCCAGAGCTGCATCATTAGCAGATGTTAGCTTATCAATATTAATTTTAGAAAAATTGGACGTGAAACCGATTTTGAAATTTTTATTTAACGTCCTTTCAGCAGATCCTTTGGCATTCCACCGGGTCATCCCTGTTGATGGAGCTATACCATTCTGATTGGTCTGACTGAAATTCACATCAAAATTACCTGTTTCTGTTGCCTGACTGACATTTATATTAGTTGTTGCAGTATAACCGGTTTTAAAATAGTTTTTCCAGTTATTAAATACCTGTGGAGCAACCCAGGGATCAAGATTTGCTTTCGCCAGCTGCGGAACATAAAACAGTCCCGGATGCCCATTTGCATTTCCTCCATTTGTAGGATCATCAGGCAGATCAACAATCTTAGGCCCCCAGGAGAATGAAGTGGTTGGTACATATACACCATAATTGCCCTGAGCATAGGTAGTCTGAAAGTCAGGGTTACGGGAAACTCTTGACCAGCTGCTTACATGAGAAATTGTTGTAACAGGTTTCCCGGCTTTATTTCCCCGACCGCTTTTTGTAGTAATAACTATAACTCCATTTGAAGCACGGATACCATAAAGTGCCGCAGCAGCTTGCCCTTTAAGAACGTTGATACTTTCAATATCAGAAGGGTTAATATCGATTGCACGGTTCGATAAATCTGCCCCGGTTACGCTGTTGCCAGTAGAAAAATCAGCAGTTGAAGCAATTGGCATCCCGTC
>Ga0302271_10002812_pt1 | contig 15325 bp, 12 predicted proteins | sample III_Bog_N1_1_FD_198767 | JGI IMG/M metagenome (GOLD analysis project Ga0302271, IMG submission 198767) | Peat permafrost microbial communities from Stordalen Mire near Abisko, Sweden - III_Bog_N1_1 | ecosystem: Environmental > Terrestrial > Soil > Wetlands > Peat | place: Sweden: Abisko... | reverse complement strand
CCAACATTTCGAGTTAAGTAAAGATACAGAAGGGATAGAGAATAGAAATGAAAAGTTTTTATCTGCGATTTTAAGCTTTAAATCTTTACACATTTTGTCCCTTCCCGTCAAAGACTCAAAGTTGGCAAAAAAGGAAACTTAGTTCAGCTTACAATTTTACTATTTTGGAATGGATAAAAAACCGCTTAGCAATACTAAAACTGAAATTAATAAATCAATTTTTCATATCCTAAGAAAGGATGTTTATGCTTAAGCAATTCGTTTTAAATAAAGTTACTCCAAAGATAGGTAATATTCAGAGCAGCAAGCAAGAATGACATTCCTTTAAAATGTTAAGACTTGATTGACTTAAATAAAATTAAGTAGGTATTGTTCTTCGCTGTCGGTCTATTTTGATGTTATTGTTGATACTTATTTGGAGAAAAAAATATTCATTCAAACTAATAAAGAGTTCGATAAAAGATATACAATCTTAGTGTCAATAACGAATAAAGATTATGATTTTGAAAAGCTTCTTCTTGTTTAGATTACACTGTAACTTACTATTTTTCTACTTTAATTTGGTTTTTTTAAATTCACTTCTGTAACACACTATTATGATGGTATTTTTTATTATTTGTCAAATTTCTATTCTGGCTGTTTTTTGATTTTTTAGAAGATATTTCTAAAAAAAGACATTTTTAAGGAATGAAAAAGTGATCATTTATTTTTATCTAAACACTATTTTTTACTTTTCACTGAAACTTTAGGATTCACAGGAAACAAATCGTGGTTACAATTATTTAAAAATTGAAAAACTATCTGACAAAAATATCAAATATTTTATTATGTTTCACTCCTATGACTTGAAAACACGAAGAATGACAAAGTATCTGTCATCGATTTGTAGATTCGCTGGCAGATTTAGAAGTTATTTATCAAAATTGTATCACACACTCTTATTTTTGAGAGGAGATAGAGAACTTTTAAATAAACTGATATATTTCAACGCAAAACAAGAATTTAGGTTGCTAATAAGAAAGGATAAATAATCAATAGAAGAAATAGAGAGATAGAGAGCTAAACAGCTGGGATACTTCCAAGATGTTTTGCTTCAGCTCAAAAAGTAGAGGCAAGAGCGCACTATCGGAGAAAAAGGAAATCGAAATCCTTCTTCAGCAGACGCAATTCACCGAACAAGAACTCAACGATCTCAAAATTTAGTATATTTAGAAGCATATGCAGGGGTTCATAGAGCTCAAAAAAAGACAAATTGTTTTTGATAATGAATACAATAAAACAACAAAAATGCACTACTTTTTGGCCTTTTTCTCTGAGTTAAAAACAAATATTTCTTCAAAAAGGTTTCAACAAATGTCCATGAATACAGGATATTTGACTGAGGAGTAGTTTCGAGATAGCATGGGTATTCTAGGGTTAGATAGTGTGCAGTTTTTGAGTGATAGGATCTTCAACATTATGGCTGATTCTAGCGGCAAGGTAACTTTTTAAGGAACAATCTAAAATATTTTTGACTAAAGATTATGCTTTGTTGTTGGTGCGAATAGATTTACTTTTAGAACTTTATCATCTACTTGAACACAATCATGAATGGAGAAGAAAAAGACAAGATCATGATGTCTTTTCGCATGATTGACGAAAAGAACAAGGGGTATTTCATGAAAGTTGATTTAGCTTCGATGATTCGATCCATCGTTACTTCCTGGGCAGCACTCACTCAATCACCACTAAGTACAACAATCAAACCAATTCGACCAACTTTTCTTCTTCCTTCCTCTGTGGTAAACTCAATTTTGATGAAGCAAAGGAGATGCTAGCTAAAGTGGATTAGCAAATCGGGCATATTTTTTCTGTCATGGACATACGAAAGACTGGAAAGGTCGAAAAGGACGATTTTCTTGAAGCTCTTCAAAGATATCCTGATCTCCTTGAGATCTTCGATTTTCTTAATAAAGGTGTACCCGATGCAGCGCAGATCTACAATGAAACTAATCGAAGAGAAATTGAATTTTCCAAAGATCTCCTTCATGCTGAGTGGCTGATCAATAACATGTGCTCGTTTCTTTTAGGCGAATAAACAATAGCTTACGATAAGTTAGCTCACTCTGAAATCTTCGAAAATCAAGTAAAGATTAGAAGAATTAAAATCCATATTTCAGCTTCTAAATATGTTTCTATTTTGTACGAGTTAGCTCCCGAAAGTTATCCGAAAGAAATCATCTGTAATTTCAGAATTTCAATTTGAAAAAGCTAAAATTGACGAATCTCTTCCATTTTCAGCTGGCATTAACGCTTCTGGTCTTCTCCCAACAACCGAAAAGAACACAAAGACGCAACGGAAAGAAGACAATAAAAACCAAATTGTTGTGGATTCACAAACTAGTGTAAGTGAAGATGATTAAGGGGAAACCTAAAAAAACGAAGAAAATGAATCATTTCTGAACTCATCAGTGTCACATACCGTAAACGGCGATGAAGAATGGTATAATAATGATACTAGCAATAATAACACTAACAACAACAACAAAACAGATAATACATAAAATAGTAACAACAATAACAATAAAACTGACAATCTCACGAATACAAAAAATACCAATTTTATAACTAATTTCACAAATAATTCGCATTCTAATATAAATCACAATAGCAATCATATTAAGTCAACGCTTAAGAAATAATCCTCCAGTACCAGCATTGAGTTGAAGCGAGACGAAGGGAAATAAGCTGAGTTGAATACCGTTTAATTTCTCAATCCTATTAGCACTAACACCATCATCCCGGTCACTAAGCACTCCCCAACAAACGAATTTGTGATGGAAACGAGCAACAATAACAACAATGTGACGTTTTAGTAGAATACTCGAAACAGTTTCAATAACAATCCTAACAAGAGAATATCTATGGAACAAGCTACGACTATGCCAGATACCGCTTATTCTGCGCATCACATCCAGCCCTTCTACGATTAAGAAAGCCATTTTACACACAACCACACGATCTTAAATCATAACACTTGGACGCTGTCCTCTGGAGCGACACCTAGTCTATCTGAAGAGGAGTTTTTTCTAAAAAAATATGAACCCGTCATGTGTGCAAATTGCGTTGTAAAAGTTACCTAAAAATTCAATGAAGAATGCCAAAGGGACCGAAAAATCAGCAGCACTTTTCACAAACGAATTCTCAGCTAGCAGTAACAGTAGCAGCAGCAGCTGCAGCCTGATATTTTTTAGGATTAGCTACCATTAAGTAAGATTGTTGAGAAAAAGTCAGCAAGTAATAGTAATTCAAGTTGCGACAATACTTTCTTGAACTTCGGTGGATGCGAGAGCTAGAATATCTAATTCGATAGTAACAAAGTGAGAAATAATACTATTAGTAATAATAATAATAATAACCATATTCTTCACGAATAACATCATTAATCTTCTCTGAAAAAGCAACTGCCGATAACTGAAAGTATGAACCTCGATCCAACTAACAATATGATGAAAGTTCGATTGAGAAACATTGCACATAAGTTTCTAGGTGATCTCGATGAATCGTTTTATTAGCAAAGCGAAGAAGACGATTACAGGAGAAGTAATTTAATCAGAAGTATCTCACCTTCTATCTTCGACGCGAAGGCTTTCAAACATTATAATGTCACTAACGCACCTAGCTAATTAGATATCATCGATTCTGCTGAGTAACCAACTCATTCTAGAAATGATATGCTAAAATAAAGTTTTTATGAAATTGAAAAAAATAATAATAATTTTCATAATAACAGTAAATAAACTGACAAAGACGATAGCAATCGCTAGAATGTAAATCCTTTGTAACTTATCCCTTTATCAACAAATCGTTCCCCTCTTCTTCCTGTTTCTACCTCTCCTGGTCGACACGCGAGGATCTAAGATCCTCATTAACAGCAGCAAACTTCAGGAATATTACTGACAAACAAAAAACCAAGTAAAATCCACGGATATCCAGGGAAGCTACCAAAATAGTATTAAATCGATAGTAAAACTCAAAGGGCTACTATCAATAACGCAGAGGGTATCACCGCTGATGAGGTGTAGCTCGAATTAGCGAATGTCCCTGCACGAGACAGGAATCTTTCATCGATTACTGAAAGCACCTTGGACTAAAAGAAGGAGCTGGAGGGGTCGGAGGCAGATAAGCGGATTGTGAATTAGATCTTTGTGACATCTTATAAAATGAATGTGAATAATTTTTCATAAATGCAGCGAATCTTTGGCGATTATTAGCACAGCTAGTAATTGTCTCCGAAGAGGGAACACAAGGAGTAGCAGAAATTAATTAATTTGAACTAACAAAAGAGACCTGAGATGAAGTATATCATCTCTGATAACACAAATAATGACAATTTTATCACTTACAGATAGCCAACTCCAAATGGAAAAGAAGAAAAAGAAACATCGCGAAAAGAAATCAGAAAACTTTCGGTGAATCTGCTCGATAAGCCAGGAATCAGAAGAAACAATGGATTTAGTCTATCCGAAAGAGACAAAAGTGATTCTTAAGTTTAAGTGCCTTTAACGAATCAGCTGCAATCACAAAATAAATCGATAAACTAGCAAAACGGCTAATAATAGATGTTATATTTTAAAAGTGATTATAAAAGCAGCACCCAGGAGAATTAATAATCTCTTCCTCCACAACTCAAAAGAACTTCTTCAACTGTCAACAGGAATCCTCTCCCTTAAGTTTAAAAGACGACATCAACCGAAAGAAGTCCTGAAATAGATGGGAACTCCAAATTGCAATCTATTATTAGACACAGATAAATCAGCGAACACTAATGGCAGCAAAATTTAACTAAAAACAAAGTTATCGATAAAAACCCTGATTTCGGCATGCAGCCTTAGCAGGAGATTCTCGTGAATACCAACACAAGCAACAATAACACAAGTAACAATACAAATCGCACAACTTCGATCCTCAACTAAACTAATTTTCTGAAACCACTGATCGATTAGAACGCAAGTGATTAGCAATAATCTCCAACTCAGAAAAATAAAAAAGTCCCATTGAAGTCTCAGATAATGAAGAAAAACCTAAGTAACTCACTACTTAAATCCATGGGATATGGAAATTTCAATCTCAACGTTAATCACAATAATCTTTTTCAATAACGAATTGCAACAGCTTAGTAAATTGAATATCCAAAACCAACTACAAAACCAAGCTACTCTGGGTCTAACAGCAAGGTGTTAAATTCCAACATAATCATCCCTCCTCCTGTGTGTTTTGATCCAGAAAATCCACCTGCGTAGATCTAGAGAGCAGTTTTTGAAATGAGTGCAGAGGAAATGAAAAAAAGAGTTATTGTAGTTATTTCTGCTTTCAGAGAGCTTCAAGTGTTCCTCTCATAAATCAGAAAGAAGATAGATCTGTCGATTTAGCAGACAACGACCAATTTAGTTGGATTGGCTTCAGAAAGAAATGTTGGAATTAACAATAATAATAATAATTCGATTTTTTCTCCAATTCCAAATAAATTGCGAAGAACTTCCATAAATGCTGATCTTAAGACTCATCAGCTCCTCAATTATTAGAATAATTAATTGAATAGCCCAATTGGAAGATCGAATTTGAATCCGTAGAATTTCAGATAAGGAAATGCTTGGAATAATATGCCAAATAGGAATGATTTAGAGAATCTCAGAAATTCAACGATTGGAAATATTCAAAAGGTTATCAATAAGAAGGAGAAAACAGAGACTAACAAGTCTAAGTCAATGATATTCTTCGGTCATTAGAATTGGAATCTTGTTGTTAATATGATGATGGGAATTCAAATGAGTGTACAGTCAGCTTCTTCGAATTTCAATCTCAATCCAGTAGGGAAAAAAGATAATTTTAGGTTTTATTCTTTTTGTTTCATGAATATTTTATTAATTATTTTGTGTTTCTTCCTTCTAAGAATCTAGAGTAAGAGCTGTAGGGCAGAGACTTTAAAGTTAAATACTTATTTGAGCTGCTTCCAAGGAAAGACAATTTCGAAAAACAATGGACATATAAAGTATGTAAGTTTAACGATTACGCTCCAGCTGTTTTCAATAGGATTCGCTTGTTCTATGATATCACTGATGAGACTTATCTAAAAAGTATTGGGCCAAATCAGCTGTTTAGTCTAGTCAACGGTGGATTCAATTCTTTTAGTTAGCTTACAAGTACTGGAAAAAGTGGTTCGTTCTTTTATTATACTGCAGATGGGTAATTTACACTAAAAACAGTGAGCCGTTCAGAGTTCCATCATTTGAAATTCATTTTAAAAAACTACTACGAACACTTGAAATCACACAGAAATTCCCTGATTATCAAGTTTTTCGGTCTGCACAAAATTCAAATCAGAATGAAAAAGAGCACCAAAGTTGAAACCGTTTATATTGTAATCATGGGAAATGTCTTTCACACAACTAAGAAAATCAACGAGAGGTATGATCTCAAGGGATCAACTTATGGACGATCCACTAAAGAAAAGTAAAACTCTTATTGTTTGTAGCCTATCCTTTTATGAAATTTTCAACAAATTTTTGCAAAAAAGGACACCTGGAGTGACTCTAAAAGACTTAGATTTTCTGGAGAATAAAACGAAGTTGCTTGTGAAATTCGAGGAATATGAAGAATTCATGAATATTGTGAGATCAGATGCTAAATTCTTTGAGGAGAATAACATTATTGACTACAGCATGCTTGTTGGAATTCACAATAATTCCTCTGCTTTAGCCGAATACTCTGAATAAATCAGCTAAACAATGTAGGGAACTTACTCGTTGAATCCGCTTTCGAACTTTAAAAACATGTCATTTCTAGTTTCAAGAAATTCCAAATTCTCATATCTCTTTGGTATCATAGATATTCTCACAAATTTCAAGTAATTTTGAGAGAACAATAACAAAAAGAGATAAGTTACTCATTATTTTTGTAAAAACGATAATGTAGTTGATAATAAATTGATTTTTTTTTTGAAATAAAGTGCCAAGAAGAAATTCGAGTATGTTGCTAAGCGCATTGCATTTGGTCCAAACATTTCAGCTGTCCCACCAACTTAATACAAAAATCGTTTTATTGAATTCATGGATAATATGTTCGATGATGAGTCTAAGGTACCTTAAGCGCTCAAATGAATAAAATGTTCCAAAAGGAGGTAATACATGATGACGATCCTGAGAAAGAGAGATTGGACTCAGTTATCGTTATTTTAATGCTAGTATTCTTTTTAATTCAAGTAAAAAAATATATTATTTTTTTACTATTTATTTCAAAATAAGTTCCTTTGCTAATAATTATGAAGAGACTCTTCTATCTTTAGCTATCTAAGATAGGACAAAAAATAAAAAAGGAAAACAACCTTTATTCCAGCATTTATTTAATGTAATTACTTGTTTTACTGGTTTAATAAAAGCAAGAACAAAGGAACAAATATTCCTATTATTTTAATTAATCAAATTATTTAATTGATTACAATAAGGTCTTAATATGGAGCAAACAATCAGAAAAGACAAATTAATAAAATTTTTTCATGAAATTATTATTTTGTTATGCTTATCGAAATAAGAAAATTAATGGAAACCACAGACTATCAGCTATTTTTGATTTTATTTGAATGTGCTTAAAATATTGCAAAGAAAAAAAAAGGGAAAATAAACTTTAGTTTTGGTTGTATTTGCATGTAAAAAATGCGATTATATCAATATTTGAGTTTCTTTTAAAGTAAAAAGAAACTGCCTGAGCTAACATTTGTCTATTAATATGAGATATTTCTAAAATAAAAAGTAGTGATTGGGCCAGTTGTGGAATTTTATCAATCATTCACTCACAGATAATAATTCTCACAATTTAATAAAAAAATATTCCTAAACAACAATCTTTCTTATTAACAAAAAATGAGAACCTCCTCCAACTTAGCCACTCCAAAGAAAAGCCCAATCCAACTAGATAAACTCCCTCCTATTTCAGTAAGTCCATCAAAATCACTAGACCGACAGAACCACAGATAAAAGGGTTTCCAAACAAAATCACTTTGTTCGTCTTCAGTCCATTCCCCTGAAGACCCTATGATCAAGGAATTCAAAAACACAAACAACCCTTTCATGCAAGGGTATACAAGAACAGATAAAATTAGATATAAAGGAAGCCCAACAGTCAAACCGCATACTAGACTCTTTGAATACTGCACAATTTCGTCATTTAATTTATCTCGCACTGGTGTACCACCTCCACTTTCCCAATAAGTCAGAGGAGTCCCAAACATTCGATCTTCCTTCGTTCCTAACAAATTAATGAAGGAAATCGTAGATGATCAAGATGTGATATGCTCCAATGAAAAACTAGAACGAAGCATAGAATCACTTTGGAAAATGAATCTTCTATAAGAAAAATAAGTTCGCATGAATTTTCTTCCCAAGAACCAATCCATTGCGTATGTCTACAATGACTACCATTCTAGATCAACGAATCCAGGGTATGCTCGGAATGATAAGAGTGGAACATTCTTTACAAGGTGAAGTCATTTTATTTGAGATGATTAGTTTAGCAATAAAAAAAATAAATAAGGAATTCTTGTTTTGTTGTTGTTGTTTTTGGATAATAACATAAACTAGCCAGATTAGAGAAAGTAATATAATCAAATTTTTCTACAGTGTGCTAAAAATTCTGATAAAATTTCTTTGGAGAAAGACGATTTATTGTTAATTAAGGAAATATTATTCCATATTATAAAAATACTCTCATCTTTATGAAAAAAGCAAAAAAAGAATTTTCCAAAGATACAGTTTGTCTGATAGAGGTATTCTTGTTATCTCTCGTTGAGAGTTTATCGAACAAGCAGAATGCAAACACAGTGGTAAACAAAAAGCTATTTTTATTTTTGAATTATTTTGGATTGCTGTTCATAATAATTCACTAACTTTTCTTTTCTCTGCTCTTATCATCTTTTTTATCTTTCTCCTCAGTTTCTTCTGTTTCATCATCTTTCACAAGACTCATGAGATCTTCTACGAATTTATCATCTTGCATAAGTCCAGCTTGAACTTTCTCATCATTTTCATTTTTTTGTTTGTTGTCAGCTTCGGTAGCAATTGTCCCTTCAAAAGGATTTTCTTGCTAAGAAGCGAGAATTGCTTGTGCCATAAGTAATTCCTCATCCAATTCATCATTGAGATTGTCGTCCTGTAGTAATTACTAGTGACTTTCATCAACAATTGCACTAGGATTTTAAACTTGTGTAGATTGAGCGGCAACAGCTGCTGGAGCTTCGATTTCAATTCCAGGTTATTGTTGTTCTTCAGGTTTTACTTCCCCTTATGGCTATTGTTGTTAATTTTGATTTGCTTATCTCTCTTCTTGCTCGAGTCTACGCTTTTCTTCCTCGAGAGAGAGTTTCATAACTTAAGCCAATTCTGGATCTTCGGAGGGATCAATACCACCATATTCATCGAATGGATTGCGCACAGGTTGACTGCCACCTTATGCTGATGGCGCAGGGTGACTTGCAGCAGCTGGACCTGCTTCATCATTCGAAAAACTGTTCAAAATCGGTGAAGAAAACAATGTATGATTCAGATTAGAAAGTCCACTTGGCACATTGAGGAAATGCGATTGCCCTCCTGAGCTCACAGTCTATACGAATTTCTCGAGCTTATTCACTTGATTATCTCCGCTTTAGCACAGATTCACGACATCCACATTCAAGTTATTCTTCTTCAGTCCCTTGGCAACCTTTTCAAGTGTTTTTTCGTCTTCAACAATCTGAAACAAACCATGACAAAAAATCAATAAATTTACAGAAATCTTCCTTTTTGTTTTGTATTGTTACAGGAGAGGCAACAAAAACGATGATTCTCTAGCGCATGTGTTTGTTCTTTCTGTGCTTGAGTGCAAGCTGCGCAATCTGCAAAGCGTTAATGAAGTGAGCTTCCTCTCCTCTGAGCTTGACTCCGAAGAGACAGCCAAGAATGACTTCTGGATCATTACTAGGGGTAACAAGTACGTCTACTTGAGGTCCTCCCATTGTCATGATTCCAATTGCATTCTCCATGTTCATTTGCTATTTCGCACTGATAATAGCCTAAATTGTCTCGGTTTAGGCTTCATACCTAGTTGGGAGATGATCACCATTTCGGGAGTATTCTGTGTTATCAAGGATAACAATAGTAGCTTCAAGTGTCATTTTCTGTGTAGACTTGTGATAATCCTATGTATTTTATTCCAATTTATTCAAACTCTCAAGTTATCTATCATCCCAACTTGATTAAACATGCCCCCTTTGATTTTAAATAATTCGGATTAGAGCAGAGAGTATCTATCTCACTCCAATATATTGTAGAGTATGCATCTCCCCCTATTCTCGCTCTTTATTCTCAAGCTAAATGAAAGTTTCCTCTGTTTTTATCTAAAAATACATTGATTATTAAGCAATTAAGAAAATTATGATGAGATTCAATCTATCTTGATATTGTATTAGACTTAGATCAAACAAACGAGTCTCTTAATAATTTATTTTCTTGGTTTTCCTAATTTTAAGCAAAAAAGTAAAATTTATTTAAGATCCATAATAACAATCCTTTAAGTTGAGGGAATAAGTGTGTCCTGTATGATGTTATTCCCTAATGAGAAACATGCAAGACTCTTGAGAATTCAAAATTGTTTAATTCTTTTGTCCATTAATTCTTGAAAGCAAATCAATTGCATGAATCCTATTATGTTAATATTTTTAAAGTGCGTTTACTTCAACCGTTTATGATGGATGCTAAGCAGATCTGCATCAACTGCTAATGACTTGAATTTAAAAATAAAATTTTCTTAGTAAAATTCAGAATCTAAAAAATCTGTTTTTTTTAGGATCCTTGCTAAGCAAGATTGTTTCTTTCCCAAAATATCGAAATATTTGGGCTTTAAAACAAGCGGGAGAGAGAAGATTTGATTGGTAATAAATAAATTATATCAATAAAACAAAACAAGCAAGAAATAAAAAATAGTATCCAAAAGTCGTTTTTCATATATGACAAGCAAAGCTACTACTGCTACCACTGTTCCCAAGAAGAACTACTCCAATGCGTTCCAAGCATATGTGTTTGAGCGCAAGAAAGATCTCGGTAAGAATTTCGATGAGAAGAAAGTCTCTGCGGAGTATGAGAAAATTTCCAAGGCCGAAAAAGAACGCCTTCAAGATCTCGTCGAGGCTGAAGAAAAGCGCTTCAAGGAAGCTAGTTCTGGTTCAGAAAAGAGAGGATCTTCTTCGTCTAAAGACAAAACTAATATCCCAGAAAAGCCAAAGAAACCTCTTGGATCTTATTTCCGTTTCATGGGTGAAGTTCGCTTAGCTTATGTTGAGAAGAATAAAGACATCCCCTACAAGAATGTCGTCTAATTGATCTCATAGGATTTCAATAACTTATCTGAGAAAGAACGTCAAGTCTACGAGGACGCATACAAAAAAGAGAAAGATGTCTATGATGAATAACTGAAAAAATGGACTGAGAAGTATGGTCATCTCGTAGAGAAAAAAGAAAAGAAAGATAAGAGAAAGAATAAAGAAACATCTTCGAAAAGATCTTCTTCATCAGCTTCCAATAAAAGCAAGAGTGTCGAAAAAAAACAAAAAAAAGCTAAGGATCCATCTGTTGGCTCGGCTAAGACAAAAGTTGACAACAGTAGAAGTGCTTCAAACAAGAATAAATCAGCTCCAAAAGAATCAACTAACAAAGGAAAATCTACCAGCTAATCAAGAAAGAATAGCAAATCTAGAAAAAACAGTAAATCTATAAAGGACACCAGAACTCGAAGCAAAACTAGATCCTAAAGCAAAGGAGACAAAGAAGCAAAGACTACTAAACCTGAAGACAAGAAAACTACTAAAACTTCAAGAAGCCAATCGAAGGACAAGAAGACAGAGACAAGAGGACGTAAACCTGCTCAAACCAACTCTTCTGATGTTGAGAAAAGTGCAAGCAGAAGCTCCTCAGCTAAAAGATCCGTTTCCAAGGGCAAGAAAGTGAGCAAACCTTCTAAACCCGCAGGTGCTCCAGCAAGCAAGAAAGCGAGATCGAGATGTTGATTTGACAGACTCCAACTATGCCACAAGGAATCTCACCATGATAACTACCTTTCTGGCATTTTATTTTTTCCTTGTTTCCTCTAACTCTACCTTCGAGACACACAAACACAGATGACAGGTGATTTATATAAATATATTTTGAGAGAGAAATTTTTTTGAAAAAAAAGCCGTATATTCTTGGCACATTTTGTAACCCATTTTGACATAAAACACACAAAAAAATTGCTTTTTTTTACTTTTTTATTATGCATTGATTTTCCTTTTAGTTTTTTATTGCTACCTAAGTATTAATTTCCCTTTCTTCTTTGAGATTATCAGAATTCCTATTGATTTCATCAGAATTATGTGAAATCGAAGTTAATATCGTTATTTTGATTTTAAGTATTTTAGAGTTGGCTGAAAGATTGAAAGTCAATTTCATCCATGGTTAGTTAATCAGGTTTTGAATTTGTATTATTAGGCTTATCATTGGGTTTGCTGTTAGAAAAATTACTATTATTATAATTTTGTGACTCTTCTCCTTTTTAAAAATCTCCCCAATCTTCAGTACTTTCTTCTTGATTTTTTAAATGTTACTGCTATTCATGCTGAAGAAGCAATTATTTATTTCGAAGTTTAGCTTATTATTCCTCTGCTCTATTTTTGGCTATCATAATCTTCACTTTTTCATCTCGAAGTTTCATATCTTCCTCAAATTTTTGCTCCTACTCTTTTGCTGCTTTAGCTTGTTCCTAAAAAAACAAAGAAACAGAATGAAAAAGTATAAATAACTAAAAATTACATAAGAGATATGTTGTCTGGGTAAATAATAAAAAATTGATACATTTAAAGGGATCGATTCAAGGGAATCCCAGGATTCGATAATAGAAATGATTTAGTTGATATCAGGCCTATATTTAGGGCTAGGAGTTAAAATGTGTCTGATAAAATCATGCATTTTATCTGAAAACTTTGAATTCAGTTTGAATTTGAAGTGTGCCCCTAAGATAGCCAATTTGGAAGCTTCATAAAATGGATGAATCATGAAACACATGCAGTAGATCATGCAACCTAATTTTACAACAATACAACAATATTACTCCAAATTTTTCATTTTAATGTGAAAATAATTGAAATAATCTGAAAATCCAAAACCAATTTTGTGTCTTACCAAGCATCCAAGCATCAACTTTCTATGAGACAATCTCTCCACAGTAGACATCACACATTTCAGGTGGTCTACTTTGGAGAGTTGTGTATCTCTCATATATTTCTTCTTACTCTCCTAGTTATCTTCTGTCGAGTTTACTGAGATCTACAATGTCTTTTGTAGCTGATCCAAAATCGCATAGAATAAACTTCCCTGCTTTCATGAGTACATTTTCAATCTTAAGATCTCGATGTGTAATATTCATAGCATGAAGGACAGCGAGTCCTTAGCATATCTGTAATGTTATCGAGAGGATTTCTTTTTCTTCTAAACCTCCTTTGCTTAAACGAGATTCCATCAGATTAAATAATGTACCTTCTCCGCAGTACTCCATAACAAAAATCGCTTAGCTTGTACGGTCATCTTCTTTCAAGATTTCCCCTTCGATGAATCTCACAATATTTTCGTGCTGAGGGAGCTTGTACTGAATTGATTTTAAAAATCAAATTGATTTCTGAATATCCAAATATTTATTGCAGTGTAAAATATCCTCAAATCTCTTTAAAATTACCATCATTTCCAATTCTCTTTACGCAAGAGCATATTTCTCTTCTCCCTAAATTTTTCAATGAAAAAAAATGTAATTAACTACAAATTCCTTCATTTTTATGAATGAGAAATTGACGATTTTACTTGGCAAATCATTCTCTTAACTGCGTAAACTACTTTAGGATCGTTGATGTCATGTGCCTTCCAAACGTACCCGTATCCACCTACAAATATTGTAAAGAATTATTATCAAATCATTTATTCAAACTTAAATATTATGCTGAATCATGCAAAAGCTAAATAATTCCAACATACCACGCTAAATTAAATAATTAAGCAACTTTACCTTCTGACAGCAATTTATCTTCTTAAATTTGGATACCATTGATAGAGTATTTCATTGGCTTGACATTTGCGCTAGCCTACATAGACTGATTGATTTTTAAATATAGAAGAGATTTCCAATTTTAACAGCATCCAAAATCAACAGCTGAAGTAGTAGAAGTGGAAGAAGAATCTTATGTCTATTGATTTACCTCATTCTCAAAGAATTCACCTGAGACAAGTTTCGAAAGTCCTTTGAGAAAATTCATGTTTATTTTTATTTGTTTTTTTTTTCCAGTCTGTTGTATGATTATTTGTTTCTCTCTCTCTTAAAAGAAAGAATCTATCTGATGGTTTGTTAACTCAGCAACTCTTTGAAGAACCAAAGAAGTAGATTCTCTTTATCTCCCCACTTTCCTTGTAGGATTTATCTAATAAAGCAAAAAAAATTTGAAACAAAAAAAAACAGAAAAAATCATCTTTTAATTTGTTTTAACAAATCATAACTTCATTAGAAACAAAAATTCAAATTTTTCAATTAATCAACCATATCCCCTCCTCCCTTCGTAATCTTATTCTCTAATATCACTGAATCATATTGAATTCTTGGTATCTATCAAGCAATGATCGGGAAGAAAGATTGAAAGCGCGAAAAAAACAATTCCAAAAAAATAAATATCTTGTTTGCTTCTCGCTTAAAATTGTTGCTAAGTTGATTATTCATTTTTAGAGGACTCAAAGAACAGAAGAAACATTACTTCAAAATGAAGAATCAGCGGTGCAGAATTAAAGACTATCTCATTGGAACATTTCAACTTGAGAATCCAATGACTAAGCTTCAGAGAAGACGAAGATTTGATTCTGATCTAGCATACATTCGCAGATATAATGTTGAGAACATAGTCAATGAAACAGATTTATTTGCAATATTTGATGCAGTCATTCGAAGAGGGTATGCTTCCATAAACATATCATAATCATGTTTTTCAACTAAACTCCTTTTGGTTTAATTTGGTTAAACAGTGGGTTCAGTAAAGTATCATAGCACAATAGATGGGACGAAATATCTAGTTCTCTGGATTATTATGCATTCACTGAAGAAGACTTGAGGAGTATCTACAATGAGCAACTTCTTTAGATTGAAAATTCTATTGGAAAAAGTAGGAAAATGTATTATTTTTTTGTTATGAACTGCAAAAATACATCATTTCACTATTTTGAAGTATTCTCTGCAGTTTTTAGCCGCCTCCAAA
>Ga0302271_10002811_pt1 | contig 15326 bp, 11 predicted proteins | sample III_Bog_N1_1_FD_198767 | JGI IMG/M metagenome (GOLD analysis project Ga0302271, IMG submission 198767) | Peat permafrost microbial communities from Stordalen Mire near Abisko, Sweden - III_Bog_N1_1 | ecosystem: Environmental > Terrestrial > Soil > Wetlands > Peat | place: Sweden: Abisko... | reverse complement strand
AGCACTGTGCGGACTTTTTCACGACTGCCCGGAAGCCCGAACCAGCGACCCAGCACATCACCAATGCGCCTCACTCCGAAGCTCGGGTTCTCTTTCTTGATCTCAATAATCTTCTCTGATACTGCACTGGGTAGAATCGCTGCTCGACCCGGCGGGCTAAGCGGCACAAGGCCTTGTAGACCTGACTCTCTGTAGCGATTTACCCATTCGCGTATCGTAACTCGCGCAACGCCAGTCTCTGTATGCAATAATTCTATGGGAATCTTATCATCGACATGCATCCGCACTATCTTCTCGCGGAAAGCTACTCCGTAGCGCTTGCTTGCCTTATGATTAGCAGAGGCTTTGCCTACTTGCCAACTCTTGATTTCTTCGTTTTCCATTCTGACACTCCTGGGAATACCCACTTTCGAGTGTCAATGAGTTTTCTTACACGAGTGTGCTCATTATCTGGTTGTTAGGACAGGAGTCCAAAGAACTTCAGCATAATGTCCCTGATTAATTGTCCAATTTACCGAGCCCGGCGAATTGGTGGTTGCAATCATGTTGTTTGGCTTATGGTTAAATTTGTACTGGTATTTTTCTAGCGCCGTAGTGTCTGGAACATTGGTAAACCGAATCGACGCAACAAAGCCTTCACCGAGAGCTACTGTATTATTCGAATTATTCTTGAATAACGGTGTGATAACATACTGCAACTCTGCGCATGCACTAATCACAAAGAGTGCAATAAACAAAACTACGCGATTCATACTTACTCCCTACCATTCATATCCAACAGCTTAAATTCCCCTACCTGGAACGCAGAATTATGCTGAAGGAATTTCTACTGAAAAAGTAAAACCAGCCCAACGATAGAAAATTGTGTCTGCAACTTTGTTAAGAAATTCGTTAGGTAAGAGAGGTTACATCCGAAATGCTGAAATCAAGGTAAAACCGCATTTCTATAGCTACGGATATGCCTTCCGCTGCCCTTGATTGGTCAGCACCAATGAATTCGCAGTGATCGATTCAACAGTCCATTCACCCACGGCATCGCCCACGCGCAGCAATACGCGTTCGCCCTTCTCCGTGTTGACCGTAGCCATGCGACCTGCAATCAATCCAATGACCTTGAGTTTGGGCGCAGGCTGCACAGGCTTTGGCGCAGCAATAGCAACAGGCTTTTCAACCGCTTTTGCTTTATGCTCGACCTTGGCTACGTGGCCTGCAAGTGGATTCACAAGCGAAATGTCTGAATGTGGCGAGTTCCGTAATGTCCACAACGCATAGCGATCTTTCCATTGTGATGCCCGCACACGAATATTTTCTGTGGATGCTTGTGCATTGTTGCTATTTGATTTCCCACCACCTAAAACAAAACCCGAAATACGTGCTTCGCTTGCTGTCTTACCGGGGTTCCATTGAAAGCGGATCACTTGCAGATCGGGGCTAAGTGAATCCAGATGATCAAGCCACGCAAGCATATCTGCGTAATTGCCAAACAGTTCCAAACGCCCAGTGCTTGCAAAGCCTTGCGCCACCTTGCCTTCATCTGCTAAATCCGAAACTTTAAGCTTTGCTTGTTCTGCAGACTTGCGTAGAGAATCTATCGTAGGAACAAGGACATGGTGAAGCGAATCAAGCCTAGCCTTGAAGCTCGTCAACGCCTTGAGATCGGCGTGCAAAGAATCCACATGCAACGCAAACTGCGCTTGATTGGAAATTGCATTTTGCAATTCAATCTTATCGCGATGAAGTTTTCCATTGTGATCAAGGATTGGGATAACAACGAACACACCTAAAAGTAGAATGAATACTGGTACAAGAATCTTTGCAACATTCCATCGGTGAGCCATAAACAATGGGTGCAGGAATTTCATCGCCGCACCTCCATCCGAACCATGATCTGCCCGTTGGCTGTCACCTTCCGGCTTTCAACAGCAACGCTTACCACGCCATTGAGTGCCTTTACCTTTGCAACGAACAAGTCCGCCGCATCCCACCCAGGGAGCACTGCTTGCACATTCCAAGAAAATCCATCGGGTGCATGCGATTCCAAATGCAGTTGTTCAATGTGTCCATTATCGGGTAATGAATTAAAGACTTGCGACATCCATAATTGTACACCCAAATGCCGCTGGGCTACAACACCTTCAGCATCAAGGCTAGCGGTGACTTTCTCAAGCGAGGCAAGGGTTGCTTGCTCGTCGTTCTTCTTAGCAAGTAACGCACTTGCATTCGATGAAATTTCACGATACTCATCGCGTTCATTTTTCTGGTGGACTAGAAGACCCGCACAGACAACCGCAACAACAAGCAAAGCTACAGTCGCATTACGTACAACACGTCGGATTTCGCGCCGTGCTTTCATTCGTTCAGATTCATTGCGTTCAAGAATGCTTAACGCCTTGAACCAATTCCATGCCACGACAGATGCTAATGCCTGCTTTACATCTGTGGCTGACCACGTAAACTTGCGAAGTTCTGCATGCACTAAAGGCAAGGCACCACAGGTCGAAATCCAATTCCACGATTCAGCTTTTGGATATGCAGTATCGTTATCTAAAAAGCTCTGTAAGCCTTGTATTCGCTGGGTTAGCCAGTCCTGTGGCAACTCGGCAGGGATTTTATCTACGCTCCAAAATGCGATTAGTCCTTCGCGATACACAAGCCAATGTATTACGGATTTGTGCTGTGTAACCCACACGAAATTTCCACCGACCTTTGATGCTTCCGCTTCAGCTGCACCAAGGATTGCAAACTCGGTCGGCAAGGCTATATCAGGCTCATTGCCTAACACTGAAAAATCACGTGGAGACACCACCAACAAGATTCTCACACGAGAACCTTCCGGTGTATTGCGCGAAAGAAGAGTATGCCAGCGAAGGCGCGTTCCATATCGTTCCGCAAATGCAGGCAGGTTCTCGAACACCCATGCTTCAACGATGCTTTGCGTTAGTGATTCACCAAAAGGGATTGCAATTTCTGCGGTGAGAATCGCGCAATCATCCACTGCACGAACCACCTGATCAAACTGCCAAGGCTTGGTAGCACAGGGTTCACCAAGAATTTCAATCAGGCATGAAGTGGTCATTACTTATGAGGCAATGGAGGATTTACTGAAAGATTTGCAGGCTTGGGTTGCGCTTTGATTTTCGTTGTGTCGGGTACAGCGTTCAACGTTGCCGCTTGCGGAACTGGAGCTGTGGGTGTGACTGTAGCAGCAGGAACCACAGGTGAGTTTAAATCAACTGACAAAGGCTTGCTGGGCATTGCAGACAAAGGCTTCACGTTCACGACTTTACTGCTGTCTGCTTTAGGTGCAATAAGGTCGAGCAGATCCGATGATTCTTTGCGCGCGCTCATCTCTTCAATATCCTTGCGTGGATCTGTAGACAATGCATCCGATGGAATCACGTGTGGCGTAATGTAAATGACAAGCTCGGTGTTTGCTTCGTCTTCGCTATCATAGCTAAACAACCAACCCACCAAGGGCAAAGATCCAAAGAATGGAACACCCGTGCGAGTCTTAGTTTTAGCTGAGCGAATCAAGCCGCCAAGCCTTACAGTCTGGCCATCGCGCAAGTTTACGGTAGTGCGCAACGTGCGGGTGGAAACATCGCGCGGGCAATCTTCGCAAGACTTGTTTGCTGACGTTTTGATTTCAGGTGCAATGTCAATGGAGATAGACCCCGCCTGCGTTACAGAGGGTGTGATCTCAAGGCTAATGCCATCGTTGAATGGGCGGTAGTCAACGGACTGCAAGCCGTTTGTATTGGCTGAAATCACCTTGGTGTATGATGTATTAGTGACATTGATTGTCGCTTTATTTCCATTCAAGGTTGAGATGCTTGGGCGTGCAAGAACCTGCGCCTTGTTGCTTCCTTCCGACGAGGCCAACTCAAACTGAAAACTTTCGGGCATTAGGCCCACGGACATCGATGCATTGGGCCATTTCAAGCTCTTTGATAATATGGAATCAACTGGGGTAAATCCTGCGGAAGCATTTAATGCAGGCTGCCCTGCCGCGGTCTTCTTTGCACTTCCCGAATTTATTCCGAAGGCAAAATCCTTGCCTCGATTGTATTCGACGATAATACATTCAAGCGCAATCTGCAAAGTAGGCACATCGATCAAAGACAAGAATTGCCGTGCGTTATCGATCTCAGACATTGCCCCCGACACCAGCAATCCGTTCTGTTCCTTGACATCCGTGATCTGCAAGCCACCATCCAAAAGGGATTTAGGAATCAGCTTTAATGCATTTTCGGATTTTAAATAGCGCAGCGGAATCATCACATTCGCAGATAGCGCAGACTTCGCACCCTTTTCACCAACGAGCAATGTGCCTTCAGCGGTGAGCACATACGTGTAGCGACTGCCTTTGAGAATGGTGCTAAAGACTTCGTCGAAGGTCACATTAGAAATGGTTGCGTTTACGCTTTCTTTTGCATCGCCATAAAACACGATATTGAGCTTAGCTTGTTCTGCAATGTTGCGTATAACTTCTTGCAGGTCTGCGCCTTCAAGGTTAATGGACACTCGCCCATCCTTGACTTCAATGTCCATCACTCCGCCGCTCTTCTTTGCCATTGGATTTTGGTTTGGTCCATCTTTACCAGCACCTGTGACAATGTAAAAGCCATTCTTTTGCTTGATGCGGTAGCCATGAGCTTCCATGAGCGCCTTGAAGCCATCGAGTGGAACCACGTTTTTCCATGATCCAGTTACTGTTCCAGAAAGGTCTCCGCCTGCTAAGATTTTAAGGCCTGTTTTATCTGAAAATTCTTTGATGAAGTCTTTGATATCACGATTTTGCACATCTAGATCAATGCGCTGCATATTCATCTTCAAAATATTGATCGTCTTTTCTGAAGCCTTGCGAACACGCAAAATACGACCTTCACGCAGCACTTCTAAACCATTCGCTGAACAAAGGGTTTCAAGCCCTTCACGCACAGGAACATCTTTCAAATGAACCGTCGCCTTACCAGCCACATCTTTGTCGGTGATGATACTGATGCCGTAAGCAGAAGAGACTGTGCGAAAAATCTCGGAAAGGTCGGCGTCCACAAAGTCAATGGACATATTCAGCATTTCAAGAGAGTCTTCGTCGGACGTTAATTTGCCCGACACTGCTTGCTGGGGCTGGCTTTGTGTGCGGCGTTGGAACATTTGTTGGATCGAAGGAGATTCTGCAACTTGGGGAACTAAGTTGCCCGCAGGAGCTTGCGCTACAACAAATTCAGCGAGAAAAAGAGCAATTGGTAAGATCCTAAAAGTCATGAGCAGAAGATAGAATTTTAGGGTGCTCTTCATATTTTTATTGCAAACCATCGACGTCAACGTAGCACAGGCAAAGAATCTAGTGGATCAGCTATTGCTTTCGGCGTGATGTAGATGATTAATTCAACATCCGTTTTGGTGTCTTCCGTGAAGCTGAAAATGCGATCCAATCCAGGGATAGAACCCAGAAAGGGAACATAACTACGGGTTTGTGTCGAGACAGTGCGCACTAGGCCTCCCAAGCGAAGCGACTGCCCTTGATGCAGTAAAACTTGAGTGTGCATTTCGCGCGAAATTACATCGGGGGGGCAATCGGTGCAAGACGCCCCTTGGGCGGATTTAATTCGAGGTTGAACCTCCAAGGAAATCTCGCTATTCTGCGAAATACTGGGCGTCACTTCAAGGCTAAGCCCGTCATCAAACGGACGAAAATCAGTGACCTGTGAACCATCTGCATTGAAGGAAACAACTTTGGAATAACTTGTGTTCGAGATCACAATATTGGCTTTATTGCCATTCACAGTACTCACACCTGTCTTCGACAATATTTTTGCACTGGAATGACTATCGCTCATGGTAAGATCCAATGTGGTAAGTTCATCGAGCATACCCACGGTCACGGCTCCTTGCGGCCACTGCGTACGCTTAACAAGGCTTCCAAACGATGCCCCTACTTGCCCTTGCAACGCTGGTTGCGAATTTGTTTGCAAATTGCTTCCGCTTTTGATTCCTCTTGCATAATCACTGCCATGCGAAACTTCCACAACAAGACATTCAAGATACACCTGGCTTGTCGGAACATCAATAAGATCAAGAGCTTGGCGTAGGTTTTCTATTTGTTCGGAAGAGCCTCGTACCAAAATGGCATTTTGCTCTTTATCATTTTTTATTTCCATTCCTTGCGTCAAGAATATTTTGGGAATCTGCAACAATGCCGTTTCCGACTTCAAATTTTGCACTGGCAAAATGGCATTCAAGGCTAGCGCAGACAACGATCCAACTGGGCCTATGGTCAAAAATCCATTGACCAAGGAATAGGTGAAATGGCTCCCCTTCATGAGAACAGCAAAGAAATCTTCTAGCGAGACATTCACTAATGTTGCATTGACTCCTTCATTGAGTTCGCCAAAATAGATGAAAGTTAAATGAGCTTCCTTAGCAACGGCTTTGACCACCTTGGCGAGACTCGTTTTCGTTAAGCGTGCGGTGATTCGGCCATTCTGAAAATGAACATCGACACTATCATGCAAAGGCCTTGTCACTAAAGGTGCAGGCGAGACTCGGGATCCTTCGATAATCCATTTTTCACCACTACGTCGCATGTGAAATCCATTTGTTTCCAGCAAAACCTGTAGCCCATCGATCACACCAACATTTCGAAGAACTCCATTTACCTTTCCGGTAAGTTCATTGCCTTTAATGAATTTCTGCTTCGTTGCTTGAGCCAGTTCATCAACAAATTCCTGTACGTCCAAGTTTCTCACATTGACATCGATCAAACTATCGTTAATCGACAATTCATTCACTGGAACTAAATCCGCTCGACTGACGCGGAAATGCCCTCCTTCGCGATAAAATTCAAACCCATTGATCTTGCACAATGCCTCTAAACCCTCTAACAAGGGCGTCTTGTGAAAATCAACAGGTGTCTTTACATCAACTTCACGGTCAATCACAATCCCTAAATCATACGCGGTGGAAATGTTGCGAAGCACCTCGGCTAAGTTCGCACTTGGTGATTGATAATTGATCTTTCGTGTCTTTAATGAATCTTCCCAACCCTTTCTATGACTCATTTCGGAGCTAGACGAAACAACCGTTGAGTCCGCAGCCCAAAGCAGATAAGGAACCAGTAGGATTAGAATGAATTGCATGGATTACTAAAAATAGAAAGCCGACCCCCAGAAGGGACCGGCTTTAAAAAATATGCGCTAGGTGTTATGGCCACCAGCTCCAGCTAGCCCATGTATTCTGGCCAGCAGAGAACTTGATGTACCACAATCCGTTGACCGCAGCAGGCAGACTTGCACCGAATGCAATATCCACACCATTCACAGAAACGGTACGCCCAGCCATTTCAGATCCTTGCCAGCCGCTTGGCGCCTTATTAAGCACATACCAAGTTTCCCCTACAGTACCCAATGTATAGGTCTGGTAAGGATTGTTGGCCGAGATTGCGCTTAAGCAATTGCCTGTGCATGTGAATCCACCCACAGGAGTTGAGCTACTCGAGTTGCTGACACTTGAACTGCTGCTGGAGGAAACAGGAGCTACGGGATCGATCTTGGCAACACCGGCGTCATTAATGAAGCCCATGTTGTCGAACAACCAATTGCCGCTTCCATTGTTGACGTTCAGGGAATACTTGAATGTGCATCCGCCAGCAACCTTCTTCAATGCAGCAATCGTCTCTGCAGGGAGATCGAACACCACCGAATTGAATTCGTTGCGGAACAAGTTAGTCAAGTCTTTTTGGCCAATGAATTGGCTATAGACACCAGCCTCTGGGCAGTCGAAAGACAACTGTAGAGCACCGAGCCACCACTTGTTTGGCTGAGGATCGGGAACATAGACATCGACATTCAACTTGCTCGTGACGTTGGTAACCTGCCAAGTGTTGAACGAGACCGAGGTAAAGTTTGCGGAGCCAGGAACCACCATTGAAGCTGTTCCTTGCGTCTTATTCACCTTGTCGTTGGTGAGCTTCACTTGATAGGAATTCCAACGGCTCGCATCATCAAAGCTAAAGATATCTGGAACAAGCACGTTCAAGCCTGTGCTGCCAAATTGATGCTTTGTTGTTCTAGTCGTCACATCGCCAACGAAGCGGAAGTTATCGAGCAAGAATGGCTGTGTCGTTGCATTTACGTTCAACACAATGGTGAACTGCATATTCGGATAGTCACCGGCTAGGGCAGTCACAACATTCTGCGGAAGCGTAAAGGTCACAGTGTTCCAAGCACCTAACTTCAGTGGGGTCAGCTCTTGTGCTCCAACATATTGGTTGTTGATTCCTGCAGCAGGTAGATCCACTAACAACTGTGTTTGACCAATCCACGATGGGTTTGGCTGTACAGCTGGAATCCACACATCGTAGGAGACCTGATTGGAATAGACACCAAAGTCCGTTGTGTTGAATACTGGACTCTGAATCGTCATGTACCCACTTCCCTTAACCTGCAGCGCACTAGTACCCTGAGTCTTGTTGGTGGTGGTTAATGACACATTCGCATTGCTCGAAGTCCATGGAGCCTGAGGATCATCAAAGCCCATGAATTCAGGCAATGTCTTAGGCACCATAAAGATTTTCTTATACAGCTTCTCGACCACTTCTGGAGTTGCAGCCAATGGGAACGCGGTGTAATCGAACTCACGCCAGTTAGGATTCTTAGGGTCGTATGGATTGTATGGCACCAAGCTCTTTCTGGTGAACCATGTAACGGTATCTGCAGGAGTAGTTCCTGTGATCACATGGACAAGCTCAAAATTACGAGCTCCACCAGTAACACCAGGCTTGTCTTCGCACTTGATGCAGTTGGGATCGTCAAGGCTTGGAATCACATCGCAATAGATACTGAAGAAAGCGTTTTTGTCGTTCTTGCAAATGTCAGAGAACTTGCCTGAAACTTGTGAAGACCACTGTAAGGTTTGGGTTGTAACGCCACCGACTGTATAAAGCTTTTCCAGATCTGACTTTGTATCAACACCCAAAAGCTTATTGCCCTGGATTGCATTGTACATTGGGGCAAAATCCTTGGATGGATCTTGACCCAAATCAGCAATGAGCTTAGCTGCTGTTGGACCTGGGGTATGCGTAAACGTATACATTGTCGCAAGTAGGCCGAATTGAGGATCGCTTGAGAAATCCGTAGATGCATCAAACGAGAAGTCGAAACAATTGGCTGGAACATCGATCGGATTTTGCGCAGCGAGTGCAGAGAACCCAGCAAAAGACCCATCGTGCAAGGAGGTCAGGAGTGCTGCCCCATCGCTCTTTACACCGCTATTCAGTAGCTGGTTATACCAAGTATTATTTTTGATGTCTTCTGCTAAGAATGCGGCATTAATTGCGGCATAATCACCGGACTTAGACAACAATTCCATAGACTTGAATGTTCCAATTGTACGATAGATATCTGCAACAGGAACGCCTTGTGCCTTGGCTGCATCGCAAGCCATTTCGCCCACAACTGCAACAGCCTTGTCCTTGATGCGATCGATGGCTTGAGAAATTCCATCCAGATCCTTGGCGAGCAAGCCTGGCATATTGTCCCAATTTTTGATTGGGTCTACGATACAAGATTGGTATGAGTCATACGCACAACCAGCAGTACACTGAATACATGAAAGAACTCCGGAAGCGCTGCAATAGGTAGTTGCTAGGGCGGAGCATCCCGAAGCCTCTGTTGGCTCGCATACTGTATAATCCCAAACAGAACCACACCATGGAGCATCGTCAGACCAACACCAGCCAACACGATCTGCAATACAGTTTGCGGTCTTATCAACACAATCCCAAGTACATCCAACTTCGCAAACAACGCCCTTGCTCACGCAAAAGGCTTCGTGCATCACAAGCGCAGGTCCCGTGAGCATTGCTTTCACAAGAATGTTGTCGTTATCCTTAAGGAAGCCAACAAATTTTCTCCAACCATCAGCAAAGGCTGCAGGAATGATTACCTCAGGAATGTCAGTTACGACGACGCCACCCATGAGGTATTGACCTGCACGCTTGACATTGTCTGTCATGGAATGCGAATCACCGCCATCTTCCATTTGGAAAGAAGCAATAATTTCATCGCGGTAATGAGACTGATTTGTTGATTTGGCCCAGTCGTTTCCGATATCAATGTCTGTTCCGCTCGCTGCGACTTCTTCGCAATTATCTGGCGCATCAGCAATTTTCAAAGTAATCATGTTTTGTGCAGTACACTTGCTCATCACAGTCCAGTTGCGTCGATTAGACTTCAACTCATTGCGAAGATCGTGGTAGTTGGCACGAACTTCACTGAAGTAATAGTGTGCCGGATTAATGTTATCTAAATCAGGAAGAACAAACTGCATGAGTAATTCGATTCCACCGTATTTGGCAAGACCGCTTAGTAAATCGTTTCTTCCGAAAATCCACGTAACCGCTTCAATTGAGCCTGCAGTCATATCGGGAAGTCCCGCCAAGTTATCCATATCCGTGGCAGATTCCCCGATCTTGTCAAAAATGGTTTCTTGGATCTGCCAAAAATCATAAACAGGCCCGCCCATGTGCTTACCATAAGCAACTCCAGCAATATGAGCTGCAGGTACTGGCGAGTTATAAAAGTCATTCAAGAATGAATATGGAGCGTTGGTCTTCAAACGATCTGGATTAGCTTGGTCTGTTGGTGTCGCAGGCAAACCAACAAGTGCAGGTGGAAGATGAGCATCGATCATGGCTTCGATTTCAATATGCTTGAACTCTTCGCTAATAGGACCATAGAGTCCACTTCCATGTTTTAAGTCAAAAAAATCACCTGCCAGTTGATTGATCCAGCCATGTGAAAATCCATCGGAAACGCAATGACCCAAATAGCCTAGAGCAAAGGCAAGGGTTGCATCATCATTTTTAGCAACAGCAGCCTTTAGCATCGACATCGCATAATCGATGGAGCGAAAAGACTCCATTGGATTTGCGCTGAGGCGAGACTCGTAGCTAGCCAATGCAGCATAAGGAGTCGAATTATCGGCTCCATTGTTTGTGTGCATCCAAGTTTGGCCAGTGGCCATGTCTGGAAACGCATCTGGACCAGCACTTCCCATACGGAAGTAGGTCTCGTTCGCAACAATAGCCTTGATCGCCTGGGCATTTGTTACAGGAAGAGTGATGTCGTGAAAAACGAGGTTTGCTCCTCCATTGCCGCTCTTGATCGCAGCTTCCATTTCATCCATTGCCTGATTGGCCACAGCGATATGTGTTTCTGTTTTGAAGGCCAATGACGACATTGCAAGGAGCAAAGCCATCAACAAAGTTCTTTTTATTTGCATTTATTCCACCTCTGGGTTATTTTTGGCTTCCAAATTTAGCATAGTTTTTTAGATTTTGTGGAAATTTGAGTTTACTCTCGGGGGCTTTCTTGCTGTCACACAATCGCTTGTTCATCTTGGTCTTGTTCCTATCCATCGCTTTGAGCCACGCAACAACAAAGGACGAGAAAGAACTCTCCAAATTGCTGTCATCAGTGGCACGCAACTATGATTTTGGATCCCTGCGTGGCTTACGTTTTCAAACCGATTTTGCAACGATCCAAATTGATGAGGGAAAGACCTTCAGAGCAAAGGTTGTTGCCACCGAGCCTTGTTTCAAAGACTCTGCGGTTTATCTGTTTACTAAAGACACGCTGTTTCGCAAAGTGAACTCTTCAGCAAAGCCCGACACAGGCACGCGGCTAGGGGTTTTCGACTTTCGTAATCAGCTAGCAGATGTTAAGAATGCATCGCTACTTTCTGATACTGTTGTCAACAAAGTTCGCTATCGCCGTATTGCCAATGCGGAATTTTCTGCCATTTGGTTTTGGCTGGGCTTGATCCCAACTTACCCAATCCAAGGCGCACATGCTGTCTACTGGGTCAACGCTAAAACCAATTTGATCACGCATATAACTGCAGTCATAAATCACATGGGCACGGCAAGCAACGGGCTTCTTTATTCAATCTCTTTGAACGACTACAAGAACATGGGCGGAGTCCAAATCCCCACCAAGATTTCCTTTAGTTTGCCTGAAATGGATCACCTCATGACTCCTCAAAAAATGCGCGGCCTCGTCTTTGGCACTCCTATTGCGCCAGCTAGCTGCAACACTTATGAAACGCAATACCAAGAGACACGAACCACCTCGGAAGCCAAAGCAAATCAGTTAAAGTCGGTGCTACTATCCAGTGTAGATTTGTACTTGAGGGTTGTTGCAGAAAAGGTTCTAAACAACCGCGACTCACTTACGATTGAGGTTAAATCAGTGGAGAAAATGAACCATGCGATTACATGGTCCTATTAGAACCCTAGCAATCTCTAGCATTTCCTTGTGCTCTATTCTGTCTTGTTCGCAAAGTCAGTGCGACACTCAGAGTGGTGCAATTATTCGCAATGACTACACAAAAGTTCCGCTTGCTGCTCACTACGTAAATCCAAATACTGATAGCCTAGGAATTGATAAAACGAGTGACACGACGTTCACTGTCTATCTTCAATTAGGCGATTCTCTTGTGCAAATGGAATACACTGTAACCATAGATAGCACCCATGAAAATGAACGTAAAATTTACCCTTAGTTTATTGTTGCTTGCTGCACAAATGATCGGGGCAGATGCAATCCCCAAGCCATGCACTACAACGACCAGTCATATTGAACAGATCAATACGTTCGCGACTCGAAAGGCTCATTTAGCGCGCGTGCTTATCAATGGCGTACCAACAACTTCTTATGAAAATATTGCCATGCGTGTTCCAGCAGGCGGTGACATTTTTATTAGCCAGCTATCCGAAGTTGTGATCACAAATGAAATTAGTTTGAACGGCACTCAGATTGACTCTCTTCACTTAGTGCCAATTTCGGTCGCTGGATTTTTCTTAAACGTAGGTGCAAAAAAGTGAAATTGATACCCTTCCCCTTCCTATGTCTGATCGCGTTTCTTTGCGGTTGCTCTACCAAAAACACTGCTGCACCATTCTCTGAAGCTTACGGTACACCACTCACTGCTGAAAATGCACAAGCGAATACAGGAATCTATCATCATACAAGTGGAATCACCATTCATGCTCCACTGCCCGCAGGTTACAGCAGCACTTCGGATTCAACCTTTGCCATTTTTCTCTTCAATGGAACTGCAGACGAAACTATGGCGTCCTTTGCTAAATCAACCACAAAGCTTACGTACGATCAAACGCTAGCACAGCTTGTCGCAATTAGCCCAGACAATTCAATCCAAGTGCTCACCAGTGCGAATTTCAAAGGCTTTCGCCAAAAAACAAGCTTCACTTATAATCAAGTGACCAATATCAACTACACCTACTGGATCTTCTTTCCAACATCTCCTACTACATACTACACGATCTATGGCATACCAAGCCCCACATGGACTACTGCTAAGCTTGCCGCCTTTGATCAAATGGTGAACAGCGCGACAAGCCCCTAATCGATTGGCTTAGATCTGGGTCAGTTTATACATCTGCTTTTTGGTCTGATCGATGTAATAAAAAGTTGCGCCAACCTGCTTTACATAGAACTTTGCAGTGGCTGGATAAGCGCTGTAAGGTGAGGTTGGATCATACTTGATCTGTCCGTTTGCCCAATCATTCACAACACCAAGCCCTGAATAGCTTGTGCGAAAAATGGCGCTGCGACTCGACAAGAATTGAATCTTGTCTGTAGACTGCTTAATGCTATCGAGTGTTGTTTTGTTTTGGAAAAGATAAATGGAGTCCGAAGAGACATTCAAAGCGATATGAATTTGATTGTATATGAAAAGAAATGACGTAGTGTCATAAGAGGTGCTATCGGAAAAGTACAAGCTTGCTGCAACGGGCAATCCGCTTGACGAAGTAAGACTCACCGCTGAAGATCCATTCGCCGAAGAGGCGTTCGCAGTTGATGAATTTCCTACAGCCGAAGAGCTTGCATTTGCTTGCGAAGAACTCATTAGCCCACTCGATGTCGATGGACCGGTAGAGCTACTCCCACAAGAGAATACAACAATACTTGCAACAACTAATGCGGATAAATTCATTTTCATATTTGCTCCTTTCTACTCGTATTATTGCGGTAAATTAGAAATCAAAGCCGCTGATTTACAATTAAAAATGCGCATCGCTCAACAACACGCGAATCACTTCATCGGGGCTGGTGATGCCTTCGGACATCTTGGCTAAGCCATCTTGGATCAAGGGTTCGATCGAGATGCTGCGTCTAAATTCGCCTTCGGAAATTCTCGATAGGATCATGTCGCGAATTTCTGCATTCACGGTCAACATTTCAAACACAGCCACGCGCCCCTTGTAGCCCGTGCCTCCACATTGATCGCAGCCCTTTGCGCAGGGCACGCTTGCAGGCAGCATGGGCAACATGCGACGCTGGTCTGCTGTCGGCTCACTCCATGTGATGCATGACTTGCAGAGCCTACGCACAAGGCGTTGCGCTAAAATGCACAGCACAGCATTACCAATCAAGAACGGCTCAATGCCAAGATCCTTAAGGCGTGTGATTGCGGAAATAGAATCATTTGTATGTAATGTGGAAAGCACCAAGTGGCCTGTCTGCGCGGCTTGGATTGCGATATGCGCCGTCTCTGCATCGCGAATTTCACCCACCAGAATCACGTCAGGGTCTTGGCGAAGAATGGAGCGTAAGGCTCCCGCAAAAGTAAGCCCAGCCTTCTCGTTGATCTGCACTTGGCTTGCGCCCGGCAAATCGTATTCGATGGGGTCTTCGATGGTGGTGATATTGATGTCTTTGCCTAGGATGTGCTGCAAGCCCGCAAACAGCGTAGATGACTTGCCCGAACCCGTGGGTCCTGTCACAAAGATCATGCCCTGTGGGCGTTCAAAAAAGTATTCAAGCTTCTCTTTGATCGCACTGGGTAATCCGAGGTTGTCGAGGCGCTGCAAGGTTGAAACCTGGCGCAACAAGCGCAACACAATCTTTTCCCCAAAACGCGTGGGCAAGGTGCTTACACGGATATCCACTTCGGTGCCGCGCCATTCCCACCCAATGCGGCCATCTAGGGGCAAACGCTTCTCGGCAATGTCTAAGCTTGCCATCACTTTAATGCGCCCTGTCACGGCGTTCTTCACCCACCCAGGCAAAGACAGATGCAACCGAAGCATACCATCCTTGCGGAATCGGATCTTCAGCGCATCTTCTTCAGGTTCCACATGGATATCAGTGGCCTGTTGCCGCAACGCATCGCCAATCACCGTCTCGACAAGGCGAATCACTGGCCGCGCTTCCCAAGCCGCATCGCCCGACTGCCCGCGTAAAGCATCTTCCTTTAAGTCCGCGAGCGGATCTTCATCCTGAACAACCTGCGCAAGT
>Ga0302271_10002810_pt1 | contig 15330 bp, 20 predicted proteins | sample III_Bog_N1_1_FD_198767 | JGI IMG/M metagenome (GOLD analysis project Ga0302271, IMG submission 198767) | Peat permafrost microbial communities from Stordalen Mire near Abisko, Sweden - III_Bog_N1_1 | ecosystem: Environmental > Terrestrial > Soil > Wetlands > Peat | place: Sweden: Abisko... | reverse complement strand
CTACGGAAGCTTGGGTGGTGGTCACTACACTGCTTGTGCTAAGAACTTCCTTGATCAACGTTGGTACAATTTCAATGATTCCCACGTGAGTCCAACAAGCGCTAGTCAGGCTGTTTGCAGTGCAGCTTACGTTCTGTTTTACCGTCGTAGGGATTGAAGAATTGGAGAGAAAATGCTTAAGAAATTTGCCTTTTAGTTGTTTTTTTTTGTTATTGGAAATATTATCATGTTTTAACATTGATTTATTATCCATCATTTACAGTGGTTTTTTTATGGAAAAAGAGATATTTGATTAACAGACATAAATAAGGATTATTTGATTCTAACAGTTTTCTTCAATAATTGCCATAGAAATAGTGTATTTCACTATTAATATTTTTGAATATTGCCTGAAATGAGTAAAAAGGATAAGTGAAATTGATCCAAAAAAAAATATTTTTTGTCAAGGCTGGTTTGTTGGGAATTCAAGCTAATTCGGAGTTTTGATGAGATGCATTTATGTTTATTTGCTTTTAATATTGAATGCTAGAAAGTAGCTTCCTCGATTGAGAAAAGAAATATTAAAAACAAAAAAAGAGAGAAAAAAAAGCAAGATTAAACAACCAACAACTAACTAACTTAGCAAGGAAGGAAGGAAGGATACCTACTTATCAGTTGATAACTTAGAACACAAAGGGAAATCTCATCGTTCAGTTGCTACAACTGTAAGGAGTTAGCAAACATAAACGTCTTAGATATTTAACTGAGTTGATATGCTTTTTTTTATGGATCTTTTTTTCAGCTGTGAATTTAAAATTAATCTCCGTTAGAAATGGGCAATACATGCTGCTGCACAAACTAAAATCCAGATTAAAATCAAATTGAAGGAAACGCAATCAAGCCAGAATTGCCTGATAACGCATTTGAGGATGGAGCTGGTGGTGAAACAACCTAAGCTGGACCACTTAAAGGTAAAATTATGAGTTTGTATTGACCTCTTTTATTGATAATAAATTCTTTAGGTCGTAACTTGCGTGTTGAAGGTGGTAATTAAACTGCTGAAGACAGAACGAAAGCTAATTCGGTTAATGGAGATAATAAAGACTCAGCTAGAAGCGACAATAAGGATTCAAATAGAAGTCTCCCGAAATACTCTTATGAAGACCATCAAAAGAACAATGAGACCTATAATGTGTCTTCAGATTAGTAGCATCACCTGCCCATTCCTGAGATCGCTAAGAGTATTTCCGTTGTGCCTTAGTTTCTGAACTAAAGTGCATTGTAAACTCTGAAAAACTAAGGATAATTCGTTTATGACGAAGATTTGCCAGATGATTCTACTTTACCTCATGCTGGGCCTTATGAATTCGAAAATGGATCAGTTTATATTGGACAGTGGCAAAACGGAAACAGACATGGAAGAGGAAAATAATATTGGAATGATGGAAGTCTCTATGAAGGGTACTGGAGAAACAGTAAGAGATCTTTGATTATTCAGGATATTTTTCATCCTTACTCTTATTTTGTGTGTTTTTAGATATGGCAGAAGGTAAAGGTAGGCTAGTTCATTCAGATGGAGATATCTACATTGGTAGATGGCAAAAAGATAAAGCAAACGGAATTGGTGTGTATTTACACGTTGATGGAGCAAAATATGAAGGAGAATGGATCGATGATAAACAAAATGGTTTAGGAACTGAATCTTGGCCAGATGGAGCTGTTTACAAAGGTTAATATATTGACGGTAAAAAAGAAGGCCAAGGAAAATTCATGTGGGCAGATGGATCAGTCTACAATGGAAACTTTGTAAAAAATAATATCCACGGAAAAGGGACATACAGCTGGCCAGACGGGAGACAATTCGTAGGAGATTGGGTTGATAATAGAATGGAAGGATCTGGTATATTTACTTGGAGTGATGGAAGAAAATATGAAGGAGAGTATCTAGATGATAAAAAACATGGACAAGGAACTTTCGAATGGCCTGATGGTAAAAAGATATTAGATAAGGGTTGAATTGTTTTTTAATTTCTTTTTTTTTGTAAACTAGGGAGAGTCTATAAAGGAAATTGGTATCAAGGCAAACAGCATGGTGTTGGGTATTTCACAGGTCCGAATGCGTTTGAGAAAAAAGGAGAATGGAAAAATGGCAAGAGAGAAAGATGGTAAATAAAAAGTGTTTTAAAAACAAAAAGGATCTTGAACTTTTATTTTTTTTAATCTCTAGGATTACTGAAGAGTCTGAGACAGCTTAGAAGTCGAAGAACTATTGATAGGGAGAGGTGAGGTTCAGGATACTTAAATGATATCACTGTTAGAAACATCGTTATCTTTATTTGGATTAGAAATTGAAGTCAAAAAGAGTGGGAAAGGAAGAGTTTTCTTTCTCTGGTAATATGAATTAGTCATATTTTGTAATATATGTTGATAGTTCTAATAACAAATAAATTAAAAATGATTATTAACAATGGGTGGCAAACATCGTTTGTATATTGATTTGATGAAAAATAAATTGTGTTTTTTACGAATAATATTTTCACTTATTTAAAATATGCATTCCCTGTTATTTTAATGGGACTGCAATTTATTTTTTAATAATTCCCTTATTATTTGTTTAACTCATTTTCGTTTAATTTCTATTCAAAGTTACAAAATGAAAAAGAAAATAAATAATGACTCATTATCTTTAATAATTTAATGAACGTAAAAATAGAACAGTTTGAAGCAATTCAAGAAATTTCTAAAGAGTTCAATATCAAATTATTCTTTCAAGGATAAAACAATGGAAATAAAAAATCTTAATTCTTTTGATTTTCAAAGTCTAATCTTAATTTTATCTGTCGGGCTCTCCAATCTCGATTCTTAAAAGTGGCTAGATATATATATCCCAGATGAAGGAAGCGTAGGAATAAAAATATTAAATTAATGCTTATTTTCTGTTAATATCTTAGAACATCAGCAGCCCAAACAACAGTTCAATTCTTTAGTCGTCGTTTATTCAGCGTTATCAACATACCAAAAATGGAAGCAGAACCTGAGAAAAAGTTCCCTAGAAGAGATCGTTTGATCGAACTAGAAAAGCAAGCCCAAAATAAATGGGAGACTGAACATACTTTTGAAGCTAATCCTCTCCCTGGCAAAAAGAAATTCTTCGCTACATTCCCTTATCCATATCTCAACGGAAGACTTCATCTTGGACACAGTTACACAATGACAAAAGTTGATTTTACTATCCGTTTCAAACGTCTTAAGGGATACAACACTGTCTTCCCTTTTGGTTTCCATTGCACAGGATAGCCCATTTCCTCCGCAGCCACCAAACTTACTAGGGAAATCGAACAATTTGGATGCCCTCCTAAGTTCCCTGCTGGTGATAAAACCTCCAGATAATGGGATATCTTAAAGAAAATGGATATTTCCGAATAAGATATTCCTAAATTCACAGATGCCAAATTCTGGACAGGATATTTCCATCCCTTCGCAACTAAAGATCTCAAGAGATTCGGTGTTGCTGTTGATCACAGAAGATCGTTCATCACTACCAATGTAAATCCATATTATGATTCATTCATCCAGTGGTAGTTCACTCTTCTCAAGGAAAGAAATTATATTCTGTTTGGAAAACGTCCATCGATTTTCTCTGCTGCCGAAAACCAAATCTGCGCTGATCACGACAGAACCTCTGAATCTGAAGGTCTTGGCCCTTAGGAGTACACCTTAATTAAGCTAAAAGTCTTGGAATTAAATGGAGCACTTAAACAACTAGAAGGCAGAAATGTCTTCCTAGCTGCTGCTACCCTTCGTCCAGAGACTATGTATGGCTAGACAAACTGTTACATCCTCCCTGAAGGTATCTACGGTGCTTACGAAATGATCAACGATGAAGTCTTCATTATTTCAGAGAGATCAGCTAAGAATATGGCTTACTAAGATTTAACCAAAGAACACGGCAAATATGTCAAGATTCTTGATATCAAGGGTATTGATTTGATGGGAGTGCCTTTGAAAGCTCCTCTTGCGACTTATGAAAAAGTCTATGCTTTGCCAATGCTCACAATTTCTATGGATAAAGGTACTGGTGTGGTTACTTCCGTGCCTTCTGATTCTCCAGATGATTTCGCTACCCTACGTGATCTCAAGAACAAAGCCGCCCTCAGAGAGAAATTCGGTGTCAAAGAAGAGCAAGTTCTTCCGTTTAATCCAATTCCTATTATTAACATCCCAGAAATGGGAGATCTAGCTGCAATCTCTGCTTGTGAAGAATTCAAGGTTGCTTCCTAGAATGATAAAGAAAAACTCAAGCTAGCTAAAGACAAATGCTACTTGAAAGGGTTCTACGATGGTGTCATGAAGGTTGGCAAATACTCCGGTTTAAAGGTGCAAGAAGCAAAGAATCTAGTCAGAACTGATTTACTTGCTACAGGTGAGGCTGCAAAATACTGGGAGCCTGAAGGTCTGGTAGTTTCCCGTACAGGAGATTAGTGCATCGTTGCACTTTGCGACTAGTGGTACATTGCTTACAATGATGAAGATTGGAAGAAAGCAGTCAGAGAATTTGTGAGCACTACCTTCAATTGCTTTAATGACAATACACACAAGAATATCGCTTCTACTGTGGAATGGCTTTAGCAATGGGGTTGCTCAAGATCTTTTGGTCTTGGAAGCTACCTACCATTCGATAAGAACTATCTAATCGAATCTCTCTCTGATTCCACAATCTACATGGCTTACTACACTGTTGTGAATTATCTTCAAGGTAATGTTGTTGGCTCTGAAACTGGCCCTCTTGAGATTAAAGCTTCTGATTTGAACAGAGAATTCTGGGACTATATTTTCCTTGATGGCGAATACTCTGATAAGATTGTTGTTCCTGAAGAAAAACTTAAATAACTCAAGGAATCTTTTAAGTATTGGTATCCTCTGGATTTAAGAGTCTCCGCTAAGGATCTCATCAAGAACCATCTGACTATGTCCCTTTTCAACCATGCTGCTATCTGGAAAGATCAGCCTGAAAAGTGGCCTAGAGCTTTCTTCGTTAATGGGTACATGATGGTTGATGGAGAAAAAATGTCTAAATAAAAAGGAAACTTCTTCACAATGGAAGACATTCTCAACAAATACGGCTCAGATGCTACAAGATTTGCGCTATCTGAATCTGGAGACACTCAAGACGACGCAAACTTTGAGAACCAAGTCGCTGATAACTCCATCTTGAAGATTTCAACCCTTGAGATGTGGCTCAAAGAATATACAAAAACTGCAGGCTCAAGCAGAACTACTGCACCAAACGAGAATATTACATTCTTCGACAAAGTCTTTGAGAATCAGATTCAAAATCTATTTTCACAATGTCTGAAGTCATATGAAGAAATTCGCTTCAGAGATGTAGCTAAATACGGATTCCATGAATTCGGAACTATCAAAGAGGAATATCTCATTAATTGCGATGCCGCTGGTCCAAGAAAGGACTTGATGCTCAAGTGGATTGAGTATTAACTCTTGCTCATGTATCCAATTATTCCTCACTTCACAGAAATGGCTTGGTAGCTTTATTTCCTCCCTTTGACAGAAGACTCCTCTAAGTATGCTAAGTCTCTCTCAGAGGCAACTTTCCCTGAAGAAAGTGAGGCTCCCATTGATCTATTGACTATCAGAACATACAACTGTCTATAGTCATTCCTAAGAAACGTCCGTTTGACTTATAAAAAATCAAAACAACCTAAAAAAGGTGTCCCTGATATTGTCTTCAAGAAAGCTCAAGTGATCTATGCTCCTGTTTACCCTGAATGGCAGCAAAATGTCCTTGCTGTCTTAGCCACACAACTTGAAGGAACCAAAGTGAAACCCGAGTGGAAGGTGAATCTCAAGGAAAAGATCACAGGCCCTCTTCAAAGCAAATCTCTTTAATTCGCTGCTTTTGTGATGAAGGAGTTCGAAGAAGTTGGCAAAGAAGCATTAGATCCTGTTCTACCATTCAACGAGCTCTAACTCCTCAAGGACAACAAGCACTTCATCGAAAAGGAACTGAAAATCACTGAAATCGAATTCGTTTCGAATTTAGAAGTAGAGTCCATGAAAGAAAAAGTATACACTCAAGTCCTCCCACTATGCGTTCCAGGAAAGGCACAGATCCTTTTCTTCTGAAGAATAAGCTCTCTCATTTATTTATTTTGTTTCTTCTTTATGAAAGGCAAAATAGATGCATATTGTTAAATATTGAAAAGCGAATAATACCCTATTTAAAACAAGGATTTTCTTAATATTTTAAACTATTCTCCAGTCAGGAAAGTTTGAAAGTAAGATAAAGCTTTCACTTTCAGTTAATAATTCAATTATATTCTTTTAGGGCTTATTAAGACCTTTTATTTGATAAATAATTTGTTAAAAACTTTTCCTTTAGTGTGCGTTGTTAAAAAAATAAAGAAAAATTTCTTGTATTTTTGAGTATTTTTTGAATGAATAATAAAAAGAAAAATAAACCTAAATAAAGATAAAAAAAATTGGTTGATAATTTTATCAAAGGCGTAGTTTCTATAACCTTGAACAAATTTATTTTATTTAAGGCCTAAAATGTTGGTTTAAGGGAAAGAATAGCTAACTCATAAAGAGAAAGAAAATAAAAAACCTAATTATTCTGAAAAATTTGAGCAAAAACTCTAAAATGGATAAAGATATCATTGAGTAGTTTTGTAAAAAACTCTAGTCTAACGTTAAACCTGAATAAATCGAAAGTGTTGTCCCTTTCTTAAAATAATATGGGTTTGAAGCATAGACTCTTCTTGGTGCGGGTACTTATGGCATTGTTATGCTAGCGAAAAATGAGGCAGATAGTTCGCTAGTTGCTATTAAATAAGTTATTTTTGAAGATAACGACGAGCTGACAAACTGCATAAAACAGTGTTAATCCTTGAAGGATGTGAAGTCTCCTAATATTCTAATATATAATGAGATCCTTTGCGATGAGAAAGAAAATCAGCTGTTTTTCGTTTCTGAATACTGTTCTGCTGGAAACTTAAATCTTTACATCGAGCAAAACAACAATAATCTAACTGACTTACAGATCACGCAGATATTCACTGGGATACTCAAAGGACTCCTAACGCTGAGAGAAAATGATTTGATTCACGCTGATCTCAAGCCTGAGAATGTCCTAATGTCTTCCTCAGGAAATCCATTAATCGCTGATTTTGGTTTGGCTATGATTTTCATTGGAAAGAAGAAAGTGCCTGCTTCTTCTTCAAGCGAACCAAATTTTTTCATGGCAATGGAGCAGGAAGTATTGCAAAAAGTAGTCCCAGAGACCGACTATTATTCTGCTGGGATGCTTCTTTGTAAATTGTGTGGTTGCAATGACCCTGTGGAATTGTTTCAGATGAAATCAGGGGTTTTCCCACAAATCTCTCTGAAAAACCATTCAGAATTACTGAGATTAGCTTTTTCTATGATGGGAACTAATCCAAATCAACGTGAGTCTCCTAAGAATATCTTAAGTGTAATTGAATAGTTCACCTTTTAACAAACAAAGTACTAAATTAAGTCTGATTTTAATTAATTATGTTTTCAAACTAATACCAATTTATCTGTTGATTATTACATCTGTTTCAATAGTTAAACAGTGCCTATTAGTGTAATTTCAGAGCCCGAGTTCGCTTTGAATTTGCATGCTCCACCTGAGAGCGTCGCAAAAATGATAGCCACCGTTCCTTATCAATTGACGGCAGCTTGTATTGCAGCGAGAAATTCATAAGGCCCGTTTGTGTATGATGCAGACTAAGAAGGTGATAAAGACCTTCCTAAACTTGATCCATATGAATATTCTAGTGGTAGTTCAGTTTATGTTGGCTAGTGGAAGGATGGGAAAAGACATGGGAGAGGAGAATTATACTACAAAGTGGGAGCAATTTATGAAGGATATTGGAGAAATGGTAAAACATTCAATAATTATTTTGAAATGCTTATTCTAAATTTTAAATAGATCTCGCTACCGGTAAAGGCAGATTGACTCATGAGGATGGAGATGTTTATGTAGGTCAATGGGAAGCTGATAAAACAAATGGATAGGGTAAATATTTTGGCGTAGACGGAACCATCTATGATGGAGAATGGCTAAATGATAAGCAGCATGGAAAAGGGGTTGAAACCTGGGAAAACGGAGATATGTTTGAAGGATAATACTATGAAGGAAAAAAACAAGGAATGGGTAAGTTCTCTTGGAAGGATGGATCTACTTATTCTGGGGAATTATTTGAGAATAAAATTAATGGAGTTGGAACCTATCTTTGGAATGATGGAAGAAAATACATTGGAGAGTGGAAGAACAATGACATGAGCGGAAACGGTGTTTACTCTTGGCCAGATGGAAGGAAATATGAAGGAGAATACTTTGAAGATAAAAAAGAAGGATATGGAGTTTTCGGATGGCCAGATGGTAAAACACACACAGAAATAAATAATGAAATAAAGAGATTGCATTGTTATTGTTACTAAATAAAAATCAGGTAGGGAATATGCTGGATAATGGAAAGCTGGAAAACAACATGGAATAGGAACTTATACTGACGGTTCTGGAAACTTGAAAAAGGGAGAATGGGAAGATGGGAAAAGAATCAAATGGTAATTACTTGTTATTATCTTTATTCAAAAGAGATATATTTAATAATTAGGAGGAGGTGGAATATGCTGTTATCTGTTGTTGGTGGTGGTTGTAATATGTTTCCTTTTTGCTTATCAGGTTGGATGATTGAGAAGGGTTCATGTAAAAGGAGGCTTAGAAGCATCAGAGAAAAAGAATTGATAACTATTTCCCAGAAAATTTATTTTAATATTGTTTTGCTAAAGGAAATTATTTCTTAACACTTCCACAAACATACTCTCTTTCTTTTTTAAAAGATCCCTTTGTTTGACTCTAAAAAAAATAAATTAAATTTCACTTATTACAAAACCATTTGTGGAAACTATTTGCAGTACAAAATTGTATGAAAAGATGAAGAATCGAGAATAAACACCATTAAAATAATGTTTAGTTGAGAAATAATTTGCCTTAAATTTTTTTTGAGACTATTTTTTTAAGCCTATTTGTGATCAAATAAATGAAAATGCAATTATTTATGGATATTGATACTTCATGAATTTTATTGGAAAAATACTTCACATAATGCAAAGGATCAGGGAATAAGGCTAAAATGATTGTAATTCTTGATGGAAATCTCATCATATTCTTTGGGATTGCATTAACAGCTCTTAAATAATAATTAATCTTTAATCTTTCAAAACGTAGGTAAAAATGGTAAATCATTTCTAATAAAACCCTATTTGATTCATATTATCAACACAAGCTTGTACAATTAAACCTAAATAAAAATAACAATATTGCCTGATGAGAATTTTCATCAAAAGATGTAGATTCAATAACCTTGAACAAGCCTTATTTAATGATTGAAGTGTTGATTTTAAGGGAAAGAATAGCTAACTAGTAAAAGAGAAAGATAAAAAAGAAAATAAAAAACCAAATCATTCTGAAAAATTTGAGCAAAAACTTTAAAATGGATAAAGATGTCATTGAGTAGTTTTGTAAAAAACTCTAGTCTAACGTTAAACCTGAATAAATCTAAAGTGTTGTCCCTTTCATAAAAAAATATGGGTTTGAAGCATAGACTCTTCTTGGAGCGGGTACTTATGGCATTGTTATGCTAGCGAAAAATGAAGCAGATAGTTCGCTAGTTGCTATTAAATAAGTTATTTTTGAAGATAACGACGAGCTGACAAACTGCATGAAAATGTGTTCGTCCTTAAAGGATATCAAGGCTCCTAATATTCTAATATATAATGAGATTCTTTGCGATAAGAAAGAAAATCAATTGTTTTTCGTTTCTGAATACTGTTCTGCTGGAAACTTAAATCTTTACATCGAGCAAAACCACAATAATCTAACTGACTTACAAATTGCGCAGATATTCACTGGGATACTCAAAGGACTCCTGTTTTTGAGAGAAAATGGGTTAGTCCATGCTGATCTCAAGCCTGAGAATATCCTAATGTCTTCCTAGGGGAATCCATTAATCGCAGATTTTGGTTTGGCTATGATGTTCATTGGAAAGAAGAAAGCGTCTGTTTCTTCTTCAGGTGGACCAAATTTTTTCATGGCAATGGAGCAGGAAGTATTGCAAAAAGTAGTCCCAGAAACAGACTATTACTCTGCTGGGATGCTTCTTTGCAAATTGTGTGGTTGCAATGACCCTATGGAACTGTTTCAAATGAAATCAGGGGTTTTCCCACAAATTTCTCTGAAAAACCATTCAGAATTACTGAGATTAGCTTTTTCTATGATGGGAACTGATCCAAAGCAGCGTGAGTCTCCTAAAAAAATCTTAAGTATTCTTGAATCGTTTATCCTTACTAAAGAAAAGTAATAACTAAAGTCTTATTTGAATTATTTTTTCTCAAATTAATACTAATTTACATTTTGATTATTGCAGCTATTTCAATACTCAAACAGCTTCTACTAGTTCACTTTCAGAGTTCGGGTCGGCTTAGAATTGGCATGCACCTCCTGAGAGCGTTGCAAAAAGGATAGCCTCCATTCCTTTTCAATTGACGGCAGCTTGTATTGCAGCTAGAAATAGATAAGGCCCATTTATATATGATGCAGACTAAGAAGGTGATAAAGACCTTCCTAAGCTTGATCCATATGAATATTCTAGTAGTGGTTCAGTTTATGTTGGCTAGTGGAAGGATGGGAAGAGACATGGGAGAGGAGAATTATACTACAAAGTGGGAGCAATTTATGAAGGATATTGGAGAAATGGTAAAACATTCAATAATTATTTTGAAATGCTTATTCTAAATTTTTAAATAGATTTCGCTACCGGTAAAGGCAGATTGACTCATGAGGATGGAGATGTTTATGTAGGTCAATGGGAAGCTGATAAAGCAAAAGGATAGGGCAAATATTTTAGTGCAGACGGAACTATCTACGAAGGAGAATGGCTAAATGATAAGCAGCATGGAAAAGGGGTTGAAATCTGGGTAAACGGAGATAAGTTTGAAGGATAATACTATGAAGGAAAAAAACAAGGAATGGGTAAGTTCTCTTGGATAGAAGGAGCTTCTTACACTGGAGAATTCTTGACGAATAACATTCATGGAGTGGGAACCTATCTTTGGAATGATGGTAGAAAATACATTGGAGAGTGGAAGAACAATAAGATGAGCGGAAATGGAGTTTACTCTTGGCCAGATGGAAGAAAGTATGAAGGGGAATACTTTGAAGATAAAAAAGAAGGATATGGAGTATTCGGATGGGCAGATGGTAAAACACACACAGAAATAAATAATGAAATAAAGAGATTGCATTTTTATTGTTACTAAATAAAAATCAGGTAGGGAATATGCTGGATAATGGGTAGCTGGAAAACAACATGGAATAGGAATGTATACTGACGGTTACGGAAAATAGAAAAAGGGCGAATGGGAAGACGGGAAAAGAATCAAATGGTAATTACCTATTATTATCTTTATTCAAAAGAGAGAAATAGAGATGAAATATTATAATAGTTGTTTGTGCTTATAATATGTTTCCTTTTTACTTAACAGGTTGGATGATTGAGAAGGACTTATACAAAATGAGGCTTATTAGTTTCAGAAAAACAAATGGAAAACTATTTCTTTATGAAAAACAATACATATTCATAAATCTCAATTTTTAAAAGTGAATATTACCAATTAAAAATAGGATTTCACAAGCAAAGTAAAAGACAATCTAATAATGATCTTTTTGGCAGAGGAAAAATTGAAATTAATATCTTCAAAGAAAAAGTTTATTGATCTTTTTTAGTTTTTCAGTAAAATAAAACAAAAATTTTTAAAAATAATATGTCTCATGTGATTATTAGTCAAATGTAAAAGACTTTTATGTTTGCATTACCTTCATTTAAGACATGAAATATTGTAAAAAGGAGAAATATTTAATTCATAAAAGAAAAAGATAATAAAAATCCAGAGAATTCTGAATATTTTGAGCTCAAACATAGAAATGGATAAAGATGTGATTGAATAGTTTTGCAAAAAACTCTAGACTAACGCTAAGCCTGCATAAATCATAACTGTTGTTCCTTTTTTAAAACAATGTGGATTTGAAGCAGTGACTCTTCTTGGAGCGGGTACTTATGGCATTGTCATGCTAGCGAAAAAGTTAGCAGATAGTTCAAAAGTTGCTATTAAATAGGTTATTTTTGAAGATATCGACGAGTTAAAGGATTGCTTGAAACAGAGTTAATGCTTAAAGAATATGAAATCTCCTCATACTCTGAAATTGAATGAGATTCTTTGTGATGAGATAGAAAATCAGCTGTTTTTTGTTTCTGAATACTGTCCTGCTGGAAACTTAAATCGCTTCTTCGAGAAAAACAGCAACAATCTAACTGACTTACAAATCGCACAGATATTCTCTGAGATACTCAAAGGACTCCTAACGCTGAGAGAAAATGATTTAATTCACGCTGATCTTAAGCCTGAGAATGTCCTAATGTCTTCCTCTGGGAATCCATTAATCGCTGATTTTGGATTGGCTTCGTAGTTCGTTGCAAAGAAGAAAGTGCCTGCTTGTTCTTCTGGAGGACCAAGTTTCTTCATTGCAATGGAGCAGGAAGTGCTGCAAAAAGTAGTTCCAGAGACTGACTATTACTCTGCTGGGATGATTCTTTACAAATTGTGTGGTTGCAATGACCCTGTGGAAATGTTTCAGATGAAATCAGGGATTTTCCCACAAATATCTCAGAAAAGGCATTCTGAATTGCTGAGATTAGCTTTTTCTATGATGTGCACTGATCCAAAGCAGAGGGTGTCTCCTAAGTAGATCATAACCGTGCTTGAATAAATGACTCTTTCTAAACCAAAGTACAAAATAACTTATGATTTTCTCTCACTTTTTCCAATTTATCCTTTGATTTTTACAATTATTTCAATAGTAATACAGACGCTACTAGTACAGTTTCAGGATTCAATTTGAATAGACATGCTCCTCTTGAGAGTGTTGCAAAACGAATACTCAGGATCCCTTTTAAATTGACTGCAGCTTGTATTGCAGCTAGAAATTCTTAAGGCTCGTTCATTTTTGATGCAGACTAAGAAGATGATCAGAATCTTCCCACACTTGATCCATATGAATTTCTAAATGATTCAGTTTACATCGGCTAGTGGAAAGATGGGAAGAAACATGGAAGAGGAGAATCATATTACAAGGAAGGATCTATTTATGAAGGATACTGGAGAAATGGTAAATATTATACAATTAGTTATAAGAAATAAAATATTTTTTAATAGACTTTGCTAAGGGTAAAGGTAGATTAATTCATGAGAATGGAGATGTTTATGTAGGTCAATGGGAAGATGATAAAGCAAATGGATAGGGCAAATATATTCATATAGACGGAACTATCTATGAAGGAGAATGGCTAAATGATAAGCAGCATGGAAAGGGTGTTGAAATCTGGGAAGACGGGAGTAAGTTTGAAGGATAATACTATGAAGGAAAAAAACATGGAATGGGTAAGTTCTCTTGGAAGGATGGATCTACTTATTCCGGGGAATTCTTGAAGAATAACATTCATGGAGTGGGAGACTACATTTGGAACGATGGAAGAAAATATAATGGAGAGTGGAAGAACAATAAGATGAGTGGAAATGGGGTTTTTTTCTGGCCAGATGGAAGGAAATATGAAGGATAATACTTTGAAGATAAAAAAGAAGGATATGGAGTATTCGGATGGCCAGATGGTAAAACATACAGAAAAAGAAACTGAGATAATCTGATTAAAAGTGATTCAAAATTATTTTTGTTGCAAACTTACTACCAGGCAGGGAATATGCTGGAGAATGGAGAGATGGAAAACAACATGGAATAGGAATGTACACTGATGTATCAGGAAAATAGAAAAAGGGCGAATGGAAAGAAGGGAAAAGAATCAGTTGGTAATTTCTTGTTATTATCTTCATTCAAAAGAGATACATTTATTAATTAGGAGGAGGTGGAACATGTTGTAAGAATTGTTGGTGATTGTAATATATTTTCTTTTTGCTTATCAGGTTGAACGATTGAAAAGGATTCATGTAAAACGAGGCTTAGAAGCATCAGAGAAAAAGAATTAATACTATTTTTCAGAAAAGATTATCTTATTAATATTTTGTTAAAGAAAATTATTCCTTAACACATCCACACATACTCTCTTTCCTTTTTAAAATTTCCTTTTGTTTGTCTCTAAAAAACATATTAAATATCATTAATTACAAGCCACTTAGTGGAAATTATTTCAGGACCAAATTGGATGAGAAGATAATTTAAAAGATAAAGGAATAAGGCTAAAATGATTGAAATCTCAGCATATTCGTTGAGATTGCACAAATAGCTCTTAAATAATAATTAATCTATTTTTTTATAACGGAGATAAAATGGAAAATAATTTCTAATAAAAGCTTATTTGATTCATATTATCAACAGTAGCTTGCGCAATTAAACCTAAATAAAGATAAAATATTTGCCTGATGAGAATTTTCATCAAAAGACGTAGATTCTATAACCTTGAACAAGTTTTATTTAAGGCTTGAAGTGGTTAAGGGAAAGAATAGCTAACTCATAAAGAGAAAGAAAATAAAAAACCTAATTATTCTGAAAAGTTTGAGCAAAATCTCTAAAATGGATAAAGATGTCATTGAATAGTTTTGTAAAAAGCTCTAGACTAACGTTAAGCCTGAATAAATAGAAAGTGTTGTTCCTTTCTTAAAATAATATGGGTTTGAAGCATAGACTCTTCTTGGAGCGGGTACTTATGGCATTGTTGTGCTAGCGAAAAATGAAGCAGATAGTTCGCTAGTTGCTATTAAATAAGTTATTTTTGAAGATAACGACGAGCTGACAAACTGCATAAAACAGTGTTAATCCTTGAAGGATATGAAGTCTCCTAATATTCTAATATATAATGAGATCCTTTGCGATGAGAAAGAAAATCAGTTGTTTTTCGTTTCTGAATACTGTTCTGCTGGAAACTTTAATTGTTTCATCTAATAAAACAATAATAATCTAACTGACTTACAAATCGCACAGATATTCACTGGGATACTCAAAGGACTCCTAACGCTGAGAGAAAATGATTTGATTCATGCTGATCTTAAGCCTGAGAATGTCCTAATGTCTTCCTCAGGAAATCCATTAATCGCTGATTTTGGTTTGGCGATGATGTTCATTGGAAAGAAGAAAGCGCCTGCTTCTTCTTCAAGCGAACCAAATTTTTTCATGGCAATGGAGCAGGAAGTATTGCAAAAAGTAGTCCCAGAGACCGACTATTATTCTGCTGGGAT
>Ga0302271_10002809_pt1 | contig 15338 bp, 15 predicted proteins | sample III_Bog_N1_1_FD_198767 | JGI IMG/M metagenome (GOLD analysis project Ga0302271, IMG submission 198767) | Peat permafrost microbial communities from Stordalen Mire near Abisko, Sweden - III_Bog_N1_1 | ecosystem: Environmental > Terrestrial > Soil > Wetlands > Peat | place: Sweden: Abisko... | reverse complement strand
CTATATCAAACGATGTTGGATTTCAGGCAACCAATTAATTTAAGGGTATTCTCAAAATGAAATATGAGTTAAGATATGAAAATAAATTATTTCTATAGAAAACATGAATTTGAAAATATGAAATTATTTAGCACATTAGAAACATTTTTAGAATAAAAACACTCATATTTGGGCATTTTATGTATTCCTAACTTAGATTCAAAAAGATTATTTTGAAAACTAAATCTGCTCTCAGCAGTAGGGAAAAAAATTTTTTGCTATGCCTGCAAAATGTAGCAGACAGAACAAGACAGTATGAGCAAAAAGAATTTACTAGGGATTTCTAATGGAATTAAAGGTGCTAGATTAGATGGTAATTCTTGAAAGAAAAACGTCTACGCTTGGTTTCTAAATCACTGAGTGCACTCTTATCATTAATCTCCCTTTATTTTGACAAAGCGTCAAATAGAAAGATATTTAAAAAAAAAGATAAGTGCACTCAAGAATATGTTTATCCTTGATACATTGTCCTCCCTTTTCTCTTCAAATAATTAAATAAATTTGCAATGATCAAATTTCCAAATGAAAATACTTTTTTTAAAAAAAGTTAGGTATTCTATTTGTTCTTCACATAATCAAACAAAATGCATAATTTTTTCATTTTGTAATATTAAAATGTCCTAATGGATCTTGCAAATCATATCAGTTAGGGTGGAAGGAGAATGTCCACAGATTTATCTTATTTGAAGAAATAATCATGAGATTCTTAATGCTAGAGGTCTCAAACAAGAGCTTTTTAGATTCATAAAAAACAAAACAAAAAAAGGGGAGAAGAAACACATCAGAGAAGATCATTTAATAAATATAACTTTTTTGAAGATGCAAGCAGATTTCTGGAACTAGCGTAACTAAAACGCTAGTCCACTCAAACAAAATGAAGAATCTAAATACTAATAACAGCTATAATAGCAAAGAAGATAGATATACAGCAATAGCCCAGTGAAGCACCATACCAATAATGGTCCAGGAGATAATTTGTATTAGCAAATGCCCCCATCTTCAAATAGCGGATAAAGCACATCTGCTTCTAACTATGGTTAGCGTGGAGGAGGGGCTTACCAGACTAAGGCGAGTTTAGCTTTAACTGGAGAGCTAGCATTAGGTAAGGTTCCAAATTACTAGCAATAACCAGAGCAGCCATATCAATCATAATAGCAAATAATGACGGGGAGATAAAACTACAAAGATGACAGATAATATCCTCCTGTTGCTATGGGTGGATCAACTTAACCCGTTTATACGTTAATTCAGAAACAGCAGTAATAGATGCAGCAGAAAGCTGTTTCTCCATTTGATATTGCTTAAGCACAAAGCTCACTGAGATTACTGAAATCTAAGATGCATAAAACTGAATAAGCTGCTGGATATGATCCATCTCCTACTGCTTCTAATTTTGAGCGCAATAACACATATGAAAAGGAATAACAATAATAATAATAATAATAATAATAATACTCTTCTCAGTAGCAAATACCATCTTCAAAAGGTCCAAATAATTATCGAAAAGTGTTTAAGCCGCCAATCCAGAATGACGACAACGAAGATGAGTAAGAAGACAATGAATTCGTGGAAGAAAAATCGAAAAACAAGAATCTCCTGGACAAAAGAATTCCTCCTGCAGGTAGATAACCCTAACAGCAACAGTACAACGATGACAATGAGAAATTAAACGCATTAAAGCAACGAAGACAGTAGTTTCAGCAGTAATAACCACAATCACCATCAGAGCAATAAGACTAGCAATATTTCAACAATGTTGGTACTTCTAAAGCACTTCCTCCTAGGAATCGTTCACAGCAGCCATTTTAACAATAAAACTAACTCTCCAATGTCTAAGTTTCTCTACAGCAGGTAAAACCTTAGTATTAAACATCCATGCAGAAGAATCTTGAGAAATAAGATCCTTAGATGATGTACAATGCCTAAAGATTTAATTAAATGCAGAACTATGAGTACAAGCATGTCGATGGAGTGGATGATAATGAAGATTTTCAATTTGCATCTGATGTAAAAGGGAAGAAGAATAATAATAAACAGCCTCCAGCAATCAAGAGAGCTATTGAGCCGAAGAAGCAATCGTAAGTTATTGGGAAAATACCTAGGAGCAATGGGAGTATTGAGGAGACTAGGAATAATGATGTTAGTGGTGGTGGTAGTTATCCAGGAGAAACTGATGGAAAGACACCAATTAAGCGAAATGGGCTGAATCGATTGAACCAGTTAAATAGGGAAAACAGTAATAATAGTAATTTCAACAGAATGAATGGGAATAATAATACAGAGGTATCTGTTAATGATGGTAAAAGTACAAGTTCATCAGCATTTCGTGGTGAAATCGATGGGAAAAAATATTATAATTTCCAGAATACAAACGGTAAAAAAGAAGGAAATTTCAACACAGAAGAAGCGCAAGAGGATGATTTTGAAGCACCCGAAAGTGCAGCTAGCTTGAAATTCAAACCGAATCTTATTAAAACCAAGAAATTGAAGAATACTCCTGTACAGCAGAATTATGATTAAAATGTACCATAACAGGAAACTAAATAATTCTAAGAAAAACCATAACCTCGTCCAATCTAATAACAACAATAACAGCAGTAATTCGATCCTTAAGCTGAATTCTAACCTTAAGGTAATCTCGTAGAATGTCCAGAAGGATGTGGAAGGAAATTTGCTCCTGAAGCGCTAGAGCGTCATGCTAAGATATGTTAGAAAGTCTTCCAGCAGAAGAGAAAATAATTTGATTCATCGAAAATGCGGTAACTCGATGAAGAACAAGAAAACGATAATTACCCACCAACGAAGAAGACAAATAATATGAATAAACCTAATTCCAACAAGAAACCTGCTAATGCTCCTAAATCTAAGTGGCGGATTCAAAGTGAGCAGTTCAGATAAGGGCTCAAAGCAGGTAAAGGAGAAGATACTGAAGGTTTTGAGTAGATTGATGATAGAGTTGAGTGTGAACATTGTGGAAGAAAATTCAACTAGCAGACATTGGATAAGCACTAACCTTTGTGTGGGAACAGAGCACGTATTGCTTAAGCAGCTGGGAAACCATTCAAGAAAAAATGAAAAAAAATAATTAGAGATTTTTGAAAAATGAATGATTTAGGCCATAAAATAGACATAAAAATGCAACTGTGTGTTCACAGTTTTTTCCATTTATTTGTTACTAATGCGACACAAGTGTTTGCTAAAATCAAGGAAATGGGTTTATATTAGTGAGTTACGATCTCATTCGATATTGTTATTGTTGTTGTTATCTTCATTTTATTGTTAGTATCCTTGAACATATTACTAAGATTCACAATACTACTACTGTTATTCTTATTAACCACCCATACTATTACTATTATTGTTTCCACTATTTCCTTATTCTTCAAATCCTCTTTCTCGTTATTTCCTTTTGAGTTTGACAATCTTCCTGATGACAGCTTCTTACTCTGAAGCAATTTAATTTGCGCTTAGTAATCTCTCCGTATGCAAAAGTTCTCTGATGATTTCAACTTAATAAGGTAAAAGCTGACTAAACAAGGTTTAGATTCTAGCCTCACCGAATTATGCACTGATGCTCTCGAAAGTGCTCTTAAATAAACTAAATTCGTCTAGTTTCTTCAAAGGGGTATGCAATAGCCTCACACTCTTCTCAGCACGCTAGGGAAAGAAGATAAAAAAGATAAGTCAATCAATCACAAATAAAAGGAATAAAAATGACGTAAAATTTTAAAAACTAAAATGAAAAACAACCAGAAACTCAATAAATGAGTATCCCTGCTATTACTTTATATTTATGCAGGTCTTAGAAGGAGTTCTCTGAGTTTTTCTCTAGCGCTCCTAGACGATAGCAGTTTCTGATTTCAGGCAATTCTTCGACGAATGTGTTTTATGTGTATTTCTAAACTTTCTTGAACTCTGTTTGGTCCTCGTACATGTTGCTTACATCTCTTTCTTCGTTTGTCTTCGCGAGCTGCTTTTTCCTCGATTGAGTTTAAGGGTTTTCGGAGAGGATCATTTTATTCTTTTTTGATTTGTTGTAGACTCTCTTGAAATCACTAGTAAAGTCATCTAATTCGTTGTCAGATTCTTCTTGGAAAACAGCCATTTCGTCATTGTTATCGAGCATATTGTTGGCTTAGTTTGTTTGTTGATTTAAACTATTTTGTTAATTGTCTTCGAAGTACTGTTCCATTTGTTGGAATTCTGCATCTTCGTCATTTTACTCATTAGATTCACTGCTTTCTGAGTCTCTGTCATTGCCATTATTAGTCTCAAACTAAGGCATTTATACTCCTCCCTAAATATCCTGCTATGGCTATTTGATGCTTTTGTTTCTGTTTTCCAACTACCGCTGGATATCATCTTGATCTTTCTTGATAACTGTGAGCATCTCCAGCACTCTTGAAAGCAGCTAAATGAAATTATCCTGCACGAAGGGCAATCTCTAGCTGTTTGCGAGCATCTTGCAGCAACCAATAATGTACAGTTTTTTATCGTAAACTTCCTGGAAGATACCAGTTTTTAGTAAGAGAATCTCCATCCTTTGTTTTGGAAAAAGAAAATGAAGAATGTTTCATACTAATAATAATCCAGGAAATTAAGATTTCATGGTGATATCTAAAAAGACGGAATATCTTACAATTTTTGGATGTTTTTCTCAGTCAAAATAGAGAAAGTCAATGAGAAATCAATTTCAATGCATGTCAGCAAATTCTCAACCAATCTAATAATAAAAAATATCAATAATTTAGACAAAAAGCAGCGAAAACAGTCCATTTGCAATGCATCGAATTGTTAGATAAATATTTGTATCTGTTTGTATCTAAATCTTACCTCGTTTCAATGAACTATTCGATGAAATGCTCGTTCAGCACTTTAATCGTAGTTTAGATAATTTCAGTGTAATTCTGTTTAGATAGTAACTCATTGAAGTTATGCATCAATAGATGGATTATCAGGCAGCTTATCGACTTATCAAATGCACCTGTGAACCGTGAGTTCGTTCGTACTCCATCCAAGCTCAAAGATAAAATCTAAGTGCGTGAAAAAACAAAACAAAAATAATCAAAAATTGATATTTTCTAATTCAATCGTCATTCTTATTGATGATTTGACTTACAAATTATAGAATCTCAGGCTTCTGCACAACGAGCTCAGGTTGCAGCTGTATTATAAGATTAAATATCTTAAATATCTCAAATGTGAAAATATCCTCCTATTAAAACGCAAATTTTAACTTAAACAGTGTCTCATAGCTCAGCTCTGATTTTATCCCTTGCAGGTTCGCCAACTGCAGCCTAAATAACTTCAAAATATGAGGATAAATATCATGCCCTTTTGTCACCTCTAACAGACTATACAATGGCCTCAGCGAGTTATCTATCTTCGAGGATATCTCCACAGGGATATCCTACCAAGAGAGAATCAATTCTAAGATAAGAAACGGATACTTTATCCCTTCCATATGTGCTTTCGCAATGGAATTCTTCATAGTACTGTAAGTTGCGATGATTTTGTCTACAAAGCACCCTACCGTCACAACTAACGACTCAGCATCAACGAAGATCTATTCCCTGAATCGCTGCATGACAGCATTCAGACAATCAAAGTACATTTCACTATGACAATCCTTGAGCTACCCCAGCAGGCAGCCAAAGATATCACCAGCATATCGCTGCAATCGAGGGGCTAGAATTGATGATTTAGCAGCATCGTAGATTTACATATGCATTTGCATTCTGAATCCACTTAAATTATTCCAATCCTTGGAGCATTCTAGCACAGTCTTCAGATATATTTAGAAGGTATCCTCAGCTTCTTTTAGCACCACATGGGAGAGTTCCATGAACAGCAATAGAATCTACGAAAGGATAAATTAACTGATCGCTTGGTTTGATCCAACGAAGATTTAAAATTATGTTATTAAACTTAATTTCTTTTGAACAGCAATCGCAGCAGCAGAATTATTTGGATTATTTATGTCGTAATTGCTATTGATGTCTTTATCTTCATTCTTTTAATGCTCCATGACAGCTGAAACATCCGTGATTTGATTGACATTAGCTATTAAAAAGCTATCTAGCAATTAAATCAAATCTTTTCGTGTCGCAATAAGTTGCCGTAATGATATCAGCGATGCAATCGACATGTCTAATTATTGCTGCATGTCAAAATCACTCTTCATTAGGGATCCTTCCGCTTGTGAAAGAACCTAGAATTACCCATCGGAAATCGGAATATTATTGATCAATGCATGCACATTCTCCAAGAAGAATCGCACGAAAAATGACAATGCGCCGTGCACGTATTTGGAGTATTTCACTGTTAAATTCGCAGCGGATATTTTAATATTGTCCGATTGCTTGAAGATCAGGAACTAATGGAGCTCGGAGATGTAAGAGACTCCAAATCTTTTGAAATCCTCATAGGTATTGTGACTAGCTAGCAGCAACGGGCTGATGAATTAGCACACGAAGGACACTCGCTGCGAGAAGAAGTAATCGCATAATTCACTGATTTTAAGAGATTAGCTGACCATTTTCATGATGGAATCTTTAGCCCCATCGACTTTGTATTCGTTGAAGAGCTCTGCGTATTTCTAGAGGAAGCAATTAAGACTCTGCAAAGTCTGCACACCTTCTGGGATCAGTTTCCTAGAAGTAACACCAAACACATTTAATTATTTTTTAACACATTATCAGGGAATCTTACTTGAGCATGAGACAGAATGGAGAGGATTTGATTTTATCTTGCAGTGACATGTCTTTGTTCCGATAACACAGCAAGAACGAAATGAGTTTGGAGATGATTTTGAGATAATTCACGAGATTCGAGTTTATCTAGGAATCTAATTAATACGAAGTGCTGAAGGAAATGAGACAATTCTCCAGCTACTCCTGAATCTGGATCTGCTAATGAATTAATCTATCCAGAAGACTCAGTAGATTACTGTTGTTGAGGAGCTATAACGATAAAGATCTCACCATTTTCTTCACTGAGACGATAGTCAGCAACTTGGAAATCAGTAATGTCCATTTCTCTATGATAATCAGCATTTCCTCCAGTGATGAGGACTCTACTTTGAATCTATCTATGGATTTGTCCTACCAGAACGCAGTGCCTGGATTATAAGTGAGTCTTGCTGCTTCGATTTTGTTCTTGTAGTCATTCAGAAGGAGTTAATGTTCAGCGCATAATTGCTCTCCGATTTCTTGGATACTAACAAGGTACTTTTCGAAAATCTTTGTGACTTAGTAGGCTTGTAAAGGCACATTTACAACAGAATCGATTGCAAGTAGCCCACCAATTTTCTTCTCTAGTCTGGGTGATGTAAACAGATTCTAGATTTCGTCGAAGACCACATCCAAGAACTCAGCTAGAGAGGGAAAATTCAAAAATAAATTATGAACCTAAATATTCATTTTGTTTGTAAATGTGTTTTTTACTTTTTTCATGCTGAAGAATCTACGAGAGTGATCGTTGAACATGCTTTTTGAGGGATGAGGGGTGTCTCATGTCAGATAATATCATGAATATCCCCCGAATGATCAGGATCTTCTCTTCAAAAAGCAAGTTCTAGGTCAAGAGAGTTTATCTGTTCACCTATCCAAGTTGTACTGCAGCAGATACCTTGACCATGCTCAATTCCTCTTCAAAAAGAGAAAGACCAAAAAAAAATTCAAGTCAAATCAAATCAAAATATGATCTTTTTTTTTCATTTATTTTCTAGCTTTTCAGCCATTTTTTACAATCCAATTCGCATAGTTCCTAGAAGGATTGCAGACCAGATTGCTTGTCCCCATCCTTTCGATTCTGAATATTATTCCCTAAGCAGATAATTTGAATCAGCATTGAAATCATATTCGCGGGGCTCTTTTTGAATTCCCTAGTAATTCTGTCTTCTGCATATCGCTAGAGGATTGTCTCGGAGTGTTTGTGATCAAAAGTGAATTTAAGAAGAGCAGTGAGTAATTAAATTGTAAGAGTCTTGTTTTCCAGTACGTTCACAGAAGAAGCTTTGTATTTGCTATCTCTTCCATCTAATTTTCCTCTTTTATTGCTCCATGATCCTTTCGATATCATTGGTATTTTAGTAGCTTAAGGTCCATTAGCTTCGAAGTTTGCTCCTAGTAAAAAAGAAGAAAAATTAAGGAATGCTTCATGAAACATCGTAAGAGAGTAGATTTATTTTCAAATTAAGGCTGCCATATGTGAAAACTAAACTAAATATTGTATTCATTTTATTAAATTTTTTTATTTAGAATCAGCTTCCATTTTTAATCATGTAAACATACTTTCAATCTCTTCAAGTAGCAATTCCTCATATTTTTCCTCCGTTAGCTCACTTGTGTCCATGACATCAGTCTGCTTCTTGTTTTCGCATTCCTCTGACTCGAAATTTTGATCCATTGAAAAAAGAGTTTTTTTTTGTCACTAAAAAAAATCTAAAGAGTTTGATAAGTTTTCTTTGTGCAAAAGTTATTAATATTTTTTCTTGCAGATTCTGATTTACATCGCGTTAGTGGGCTTTTAGATAAAGTGGATTAGAAAGGGGGAGATGATAATAAAAATAATCAATAAATTAATAGAGTTTCTATTTTTCCTCAAAAAGAGGGAAGATTTGTTTTGAGTTTTCTAATTATTTTCTCTATTTCATTAAACGTAATGCGATTAAAGAACAATTAGAGCAACTCTTTTAATTTCGATTTAATGCTTTTTTTCCGAAAAAGTTCTATTTCAAAAAAGTTTAATTGTTCTGTTTTACAATTTTTTCAACATAAACAGCAAGCCATTTTTGGTTTGTCATTCACTGCCCAGTAGAAGTTGATCCAGGGAGTTATTGATAGTTATGAATGTACTCCACTTCGTCATTCACGTAATAGAACAGAATGCAAGCATACAGAGGGTCATTATCGATTGGAGTGATATCCAACTTGTACGTCTATTCTGGCTTCTTTTCTTTAGTGAACTTCACAGTCTTGCCTAAGGGGTCATACTCAACGAAGATCACATCATTCTTCGCGAATTAGAACGCCTTCACTACATTATTGCTTGCGACTTGACTTGTAGACCATGTTCCTGCATTCGAGCTTATCATGTAAGCACCATGACCTAGAATTAATTACACAAAAATAATAAAATTTTTGTCATTTCTCATTTGGTTTTCGATTCAATCAATTAATTTAAAATAAAACCATTTTTGCTTTTTTACCAATATTGGAGAACTAGAATCCATAGTTCTTCTAGACTATGATGTTTTTATGGCAGACACCTACAGCTAGCCAATTATTCGTTGTTGCTTGCTTGAATTTGAACGCAAATTTCGATGTCTTGTTCTTCGGTAGCATAGGTTCCATAATCGCGAACCGATAGCTTGGAGTGGTCCCCAAAGATTTCGCGATGTTCTTGCTGATAAGCTAAATCTACGTATGCTTGATCTAGTTCGAGAAGAAGAACTTCACATTGCTCCTTCCAGCAATATTCGCTTAGATAACTAGATCCTAAATAGTTTTCCTCTGATTTTCAACTAATTACTCCAGATCTTCGTTTCCCTTGCTGAGTAACTTACTTATTTCCGAGAACTAAATTTCGATGTTAGCTTTGATAGTCTTTGATTCTAACTCGCTGACATTCTCGTCATCTTCGTCTTGAGGCATGAAATTAACCAATCTCTGCACTGAAGTCTTCAGGAGGTCCAAATCGTCATTGAAATCATAGACATTCGAGAATAAATCGTTAATTGCACTATTAGCTGAGCTGTGAGATAGAACTTAGTCCTTCATTCTCTCGAAAAAGGAGAGGATCGATTATTTGATTTATCCTACTTTCTCTGTGAACGATGCTAACATCCGATCGATTTCTTTTTCTGATGCTGCTTGCTCCATGTTGAGGAACTGGATGATCTCATCGGAGTTGAATTCTGTTTTAGATTACTTGATGTAGTTCTCGAGAGCTTCATGTAGGACAACTTTAAGAGGTCGCCAGGTAGATGATTTCTTGTTTTCTTCTTAGCAGACTGCACATCCTAGGACATCGTCTTTGTTGGTGGTTGACAAGCACACGTAGTTGAGGAGTTCACCTTCGTGGAAATTACCCTTCTAGCAAACAGGATATTTGATTCGCTAAACCTAAGGAAGGACTTGAACAACCTTGGCATTTTCAAGAGGCTATGAAGCAGCTCCTGTAGAAGATGCTTGGTTAGACTCAGCTGACCCACTCGCGCATGCTGTTGTGTTGTTCTCTTACTAAAAAACCAAAGTTTACAAACACATTTTAAAAAAAGCAATTATTTATTCATTAAAATGCAACCCCATCTTTTAAGTCCCATCAATGTCACGCTCTATCCACGATAACACATATTATTTGAAATCTTTTTTCTCGTTATGTTACTTGTGGTGGCTGGATTGCCTCCGATTGTTCTGCTTCGTCTACGAATTCCATTGAACTTTTTTTTCCTTTTCTCTTTAAAAAATAATGCCAACTAACTAAATCTTCAAATGTGTTTACTAATGTTAATTTTTTATTTCTCTTAAACCTTAATTTCAATAAATTGTATGTGTATATTTCATTCTCTCCCACAACTTTTTTTCGGTGATTCAAAGATCAGAGAGGTGTGCTTGATTATCAGAATGTCTCAAATGTCTAGAAGCATTTAAATGATTCACTGAATAATTAATATTTTGCACAGACCAAGCAATGAAAGAAAGATTAAAAAATCGCAAGAGAAAAGAAGCAAAACAACAACTAGGGTAATTGATCATAAAAATAATAATATAATTTTTAGTTTAGATACATCTTGAATAATCAAACGATTGTTCTTTTTAATAGTTTTTTTAATTATTTTGATTACAATTTTCTTATGTTTGTTATTGAATAAACAAAACTTTTTTTTCAATTCATCTTTTAAGAGTTTTCTTCAAAAAAGCATTTTTATCATTCATATATTTTTGTGAATTAATAATCTTGATAGCAGCATAAAAAAAATCTAGATAACAATACTAAACAAAGTCATTGAAATTAAGGATTGATTTATTTTGAGATACTTGAGGATTTCTTCCCATTTCATTCCATATCCATTTCCATTATTAATTCAATAAAAGGGACTGTTTTCTGCGAATTTTGAGATTATTTCTTTTTCACAAGGCTTGAAAATGACAAAAAGGGATTAAGAGTTACAATAAAGTAAAATGGAAGTGAAATTAAATATTGATTATCTCATCCTTTTGTGCAAATAAATATTTTTTTTCTCTTTCTGTTCTATTTTATTTCTTTTATTAACTTTTAACATTGAAATCAACAAAAAACTTAGGATTCAATTTAAATATTGATAACTAATTAAGTTTAAGAAACAAACAAAATACAAATTAGAAAAATGAAATTATTCATTTTAATCACTGTCCTTATTGGACTCGCTTCTTGTGCACCGAAATGGCACTAACTTGAAGGATATACCTTTGAGAAATACGTCCATGATTTCAAGAAAGATTACATCGTTGGTTAGGGTGAATTCTTGCATAGAAGAGCTATTTTCTTGGAAAACTTGGCGAGTATTATTGCTCACAATCTATCCGGTGCTTCATACAAGCAGGGAGTCAATAAATTCACTGACATGACTTAAGAAGAATTCAAGCAGACTAGTCTTGGATATTAGAGAGTTTTCTCCGGAAACTCAAATGAAGTATTAAGAAAAATCCTTCACGAGAAAGCTCCTACTAATATCGACTTCAACGCAGAAATCCCTAGATCAGTTGATTGGAGAAACGAAGGTGTTGTCTCACCTGTTAAAGATCAAGGTTCTTGTGGTTCATGCTGGGCATTCGCTGCTGCTGCAACACTCGAAAGTCATGCTGCTATTACTGCTGGAAAAGGTCAACTCAAAACTCTTTCCACTTAGTAGCTCGTAAGTTGCATGCCAAATCCTTATCAATGCGGTGGTTCTGGTGGCTGCTCTGGAGCTGTTGCTGATTTGGCATTCTCTTATGCAAGCTTCTATGGACTTACCTCTGAGTTCAAATACTCCTATTCTTCGTACTACTCTGGAAATAGTGATGATTGCACTTTCAATCCTGCTTCCAGATAAAAGAACGCCGAAGTTCTCGCTAATGGTTATGCTAGACTCCCAGCGAATAACTAAACTGCTTTACTCGCTGCCGTCGCTTAGGTTGGTCCAATTGCTATCTCAGTCGATGCTTCTTCTTTCCACAAGTATGAGGAAGGTATTTTCGATGGTACTAATTATTCGAGCTACATCGACATTAACCACGCTGTTACCCTTGTTGGTTATGGTACTTCTTAAGGCGAAGATTTCTGGATTGTCAGAAACTCTTGGGGCACCAGTTGGGGTGAAGATGGTTACATCAGAATCAGGAGAGAATAATAACCCAAATGCGGTGTCGACAACACTCCTTTACACGGTTACGCATGCGCTGGACAAGTATAACAACAAATTGTATGTGGCCAAGCTGGTATTCTGTCTGATAGCACATATCCCTTGGATGTGCAGGTTGTTGGCTGATCAAGGGGGAAAAAAAAATCAATAAATATATAAATATCATTCTTCGTGTATGCGAATAGTTAATTGACTTTGTGATGAAGAAAATTCATACATTTTTTGATAAGACTGCAAAATTAATTAATTAGCTAGCTTTTGTTTACTTCAATAGTGGATAAAGTATGAGCCTTACACAAATACAAAAAAATATATCCCCACAAAATAAGCTTAAGGTTTTTTGTTTATTTATCTCAAACAATAAATCTTTTTTCTTATTTTCAATACAAACACACAAATCCACACATGCTTTGGATTACTTTTAAATAACAAAAGGGAAATTTAATTATCTCTATTACAACAATTGCTTGAATGCAACTTTTTTAGTTTTTTTTAACATCTTCGCTTGTTTATTTACCTTACCTCATTTAAACTCTTTTTCTATCCAACCAATCTTTTTCTTTCATCTTGAAGGCTCCATAATCGCAGCTCCAATGCCAGCACAGATAACAAACGTTGTCAGATTGTAAAATGCTGCTTTCACATAGGATGCTTTCATATTCCCGATTGTATCATTCGCCCAAGAAGATACCGTTGTTAACGATCCCATCATTCCTATCTATATTTCAGAGCATATCCCATGATTTATGCAAGTAACCTGCAATACGAATGCAATAATGCATCCTAGGAGATTGCTTCCAAATGTTCCTAGCTAGAAAGTTTTAATTATACTATTCAGCTTATCACATAGAAAAAACCTAGTCACCGCACCTAGAGGACCTAGCAGTGCTTCATAAACATAGACATTTCCTTGGTCTAATAGCTAATCAAAGACTAGCAAACCGATTAATAGTGCAAATATCAAAACTAATCCTATCACCTAGATAAATTGTTTTTTATTTTTCAACTCAATTTAATGTAGCTGATTTTGCGATTATGTACGACCAGTTATTTGATTTTCATGCTGTTATGGTAGGGTTAGCTATTAGTGTAGCTGATTTTCCTTGTGTTTTGCTTGATCGGAGAATTATTAATGTTATTTTTATTAGTTTAAAATCAAGGACTATCGATATATAATTTACTATTGTAATTTCTCTTAATCATCTCCAGATTCTTCTTCAGAAGGTTGGCTGGACTATTCATTGGTAACTAACGCCATACCACTTTTAAGACAAGGTTTAGCAGCTTAAAACTCTTAAATTATCACAGGATTCCCTGCATGAGTAATCGCAGTATTCGGAATACCTTCTTCTATTGTTCTTCTTTAATGATTTCCCTATGCACCCACAGAAGCAGATCGTTTTAGTTATTTCGCTGAGAAAATCACTAAATGCTTCCCTAGCAGCACTGCAATTAGCGGTAACACTATTCCACAGACAATATCTACTGGGATATATTTAGAATCTTGTTTAACGAGTACTCCTACCAGCCAACTTGAAAAAGTTGTCAAGGATCCACAGAATCCAACTGTAATGCCAAGATGCAACAATGGGTACTACTCCTTCAATGCAGGTAGCTATCCAAGTCCCATAATGAATGATCCCACGAAGTTCGGCAAGAAATAGCTATTCTGAAGGAATATCTCTTGCTCCTTGCTTTTATTGTTGAGATAGACTCGAAGGATGACTCCTGGAAGGCAGAAAACTGAAATATACAGAAGCTTTATGAGTAACTCGGAGATTTTAGACATTTTCGCTGAGAGTAAAAAGGAAGAATAATCTCAAATACTCAAGAGAACTAAGTAATTATTTGTTTTTAGATATGATTAGATTCAATATTTAGATTAATCGCTGTTTTGAGAGAGGGTAACACACCCTGATAATGGCTCTTCTTTATGCTCAACAACGGAGAATCCCATAGATTTCTACTAATTTTAAATCAAAATCAGCTGCATGTAATTTGGCATAATCTTAAATTACTAGTAACATTCAATCAAACTCAACTTTCATCAAAACAGAATAATTATTATTTGAATTTCAGCAATACTTTCTATTTTTTTCTTTCTAGTTTCTTAGATAATTGGCTCAACATACACCTGGGAGAAAATACAGAAAAAAAAGCAAGACTAATTCTTCATATTGTCACTTATCTAAGGTCTGTGTGAGTGAGTGCTTGTGTGTGTCTTTTTCTTCACATAAATGACTTGTTGATCAATAAGAATCAAAATAATCACTATTTGCGTCAGAGAGAAATGAAATTTACCCAGGAGATTTAAAAGTGGTTGTCTCCAAAATAAAAAAGAGAGTGAGAGAGAGAGAGGATATCTTGATTGCATATGTAAAAAGAGAGAGAGAAAACAAGATTAATTGTAAGTTAAATTATTGTGTTAAGAAGAATCTACTTTCCCACATGAGATAGACTTTCAGCTTTATTAATTATTGCACTTCATTCTGTGCTTTTCTATTCATTTTACAGTATTTCATGATATACTATTACAATGTCTAAAAATAGCATTTCAAAATGCAGCGACAGCAAAATTAGTGAAAGTTCCACAAATTCTTTAACAAAATAATGCTTTTAATTTATCAAATTATGATTATGATTATCTATGATCACAAATCAGTGTGGATTCCAAAAATCATTGAAGAAGAATCCTTGATTTAAGAAAAACCTGAAGTTTGAAATATCTTGGTGGAGGGGGATTCATTGAAAAATCACAGAGAAAATTTTTGCATTTTTTCATTTGATGTATAAAAATTTTTATGTAGGGTATGTAATGTAATTATGGGTGGAGGGGAATGGGGAGCTCTCTCTGAAGAAGGGCTTTCATAGAGAGGCAGAGAAAGAGCGAGAGAGTAGAATTCAGGATTGA
>Ga0302271_10002808_pt1 | contig 15342 bp, 9 predicted proteins | sample III_Bog_N1_1_FD_198767 | JGI IMG/M metagenome (GOLD analysis project Ga0302271, IMG submission 198767) | Peat permafrost microbial communities from Stordalen Mire near Abisko, Sweden - III_Bog_N1_1 | ecosystem: Environmental > Terrestrial > Soil > Wetlands > Peat | place: Sweden: Abisko... | reverse complement strand
GGGTGATTTGTATTTATAAATCTAAAATATTAGCAAATATTATGAGTACCAAATGGAACATATTTGTGCTAATGTTAAAGGCTCCAGATTCAAGAATGTAAATCTTACAAAATAGAGGAGAAGAAAAAAGAAGAAAGAAAATTAATTTCATGGGAGATCTATTGATTGATCATCGATCACTTGAAATATCATATTTTCCTTTTGATAATTATACACTCACCCATACGGCTCCTTTTTGTGTTTTGAATGTTTCAAGAAATATTAGATTTTTTCTTCTTGGATTTTTAATTCGTGAAATATTACTTGACAGCCTGCGAGAAATTCAGCGAAACACCATATGATGGAGGATATCTCTAATGCAGATAATAATCATGATCTCCGAATGATCTAAAATAACAATAACTTTAAACCTAACAGCAGCAAGCCTAGTAATAGTAGTAATAATAATAATTCCAAGGACGATAACAATCCTTAGATGAACTCTCTGATTTCTTCACTCTCCTCGTCTTTTCAAGTAGATCAATCACTTGAGATACACAACTATGATAATTATTGCAATTTTAAGAAATCTGCTTATCTGCAATATATTTCAACAATTTGCTTTTGTTTGAAATACATAGGACTATGCTAATCTGTAACCGATAGGCAGTGGTGCAGGCAGTATCGTTGTCAAGATGATGTGTCTCAGAAATAAAAAGGAATATGTAATAAACTCCTTTGAACAATTCAACACAATAATTATCATAAAAAGAAGATTTAAACTCAAATGAAACAAGCAAAGAAAAGATATTCAATATGTTGCTTGGTTATATTTTACTTATTTCGATTATCTCTATCGAATTTCCCTTCCATTCCTGTCTAATACCTTACAATTTCGCTTTTTGAACAACAAATTAGGCTATCAAAGTTGTCGACAAACGCAGCTCTTATTACAAGACAGCATTCAATCGTCTTAAAAATGAAATTGATGTAAAAAACATGCGTGTTTAATAAAATGGATTGATTCTCTTATGTTCGCATCCCATCAATGTGTTCAGTTTACTTTGATCTTCGTTGAATTGTTCTAGCGAAAAATAGGATAATCAAAAGGCTCCTTTGTATCTTCATTATGCTGACTCTTATTAATTGTTATCTTTGGCAAATTATTTGCAGGTGCATTTGCAGCTAAAGCACAAGCACATCGTGCGAATGCGCAAGAGCTTTGAGGATCATGAGAATCTGTATCTCGTCATGGAATACTGCGAAGGTGGTGATCTGTTTCAATATTTGCAACAAAAGAAGAGGTACATTAGCTGCTTCAAACCACTAATCTTCTTTCATGATTTGTACTCTTCCTCTGTATCTACAGACTAGATGAAGAAGAAGCGATGAAGATATCTTATGAGTTAGCCTTGGGATTGAAGTACCTACATGATAGATCGATAATCCATAGGGACTTGAAACTAGGGAATATCCTCTTGGCGGACGATCACACTGTTAAAATATGTGATTTTGGACTCGCTGCGAAACTATCCCACACAGAATCAGAAAAAAATACCATCTGCGGCACACCCAATTACATCTCGCCGTATTCAAAATAATATTTGAACCATAAATAATATTTGAACCATAATGAATCAATTTGCAGTAATAAGAAAATTGTTAATTATTTTGCTGTTTATTCACAGAGAAATCCTGAATAAGTAACCTTATGGAATGAAGATCGACTGCTGGTCTTTTGGATGCGTGCTGTATGCCCTTGTGAAAGGCCATCCACCGTTTCAAGGCAGTGACGTAGCGTAGACACTGCAGAAAGTCAATAACCCACAGTAACTCACGTTTCCCTAGCATATATCTTAGAATCTCAAGAGCTTGCTTCTCAGTATCCTCGATTGGGTAAGTTTTAATGAATTTTTTGACTGATTCATGGGGGTATTTATTGTGTTTGCGTGTGTATGTGAATAGAATTAGGATTCTCGTTTTACAGTGGATCAGATTCTAGCGCATCCATTCTACGAAACAGCGAGGAAAGAACAAACACAGCAATAACCAAGTCAGCAAGGCTAAGAAGAGTCGCTGTCGTTTTTTAATAGTGTGAAGAGTAGCACTGCAGCTTCCAATAAGAATAATAATATTCTCTAAGGAGCATAAGGTCAAAAGAAATATGCTGATAATTTCTATTAACTTCTTGAGCAAAACAATAACATCAGTAATAGTAATAATAATAATGTTGCTAGCTAAAAGTCTGTTTCTCCTTCTGCGAGAATAGGGGCATAGATTAAGTAGGGAAGTGACGCGTCAAACTAAACCACAGAGAAAACAACACAATAGATCAAAGAATAATAACAATAGAGATCCGAGAAAGATCTTAGACAATAAAAATAACAATATTTACAGATAGATAAGTAACAACAACAGCAATAGCAGTAGCTTTTACAAGAATAGAACACTCCAAATCAGCCAAGAGCTATGCATTCTGATGGGTTTAGCAGAAAGCCAGAAGAGACAGGTAAACATAAGAAAACCTCAGAATAATAGCTGTACAATCCAGCATCAGGATTATTGAAGAATCCGAAAGGGAGTATGACTGAGCTTTCTTAGAAGACGCCGATTGCTGTAACTCACAAGGATTCGAAGCAACATAATAATAGGTAAAGCAACGAAGAAGCAGAAGAAGATTACTAATTTACACGTAACAATAAGTAGAAGAGCTTAGTAGCAGGTACAATAGCAGCAGCTGGAACTGCAACGTAAACATCTCACAGTAATACTGGCATTTCTGCAGAAAGGACAAGAGCTAAGAGTCCTTCTTCATTTCTAGCAGGATAACAACAGCAGCAATAGCAGACAAGCCAATAATAATTGCAATAATAGCAGTCATTATTATAAAAATAAATGAATTCCTAACAACAGCAGCAGCCTGCGGAAATAGTGACAAGTAATATCCATAACATCGCCTAAGCAGAGTCAGTGAAGCGTGAGTTCCTGCAGAATATCAGTAAAGTCAAATTAGATTCCGCTAAGATTCAATAGTAATCCATATCTGTTAATTCAGATAGCACAACTAACAAAAAATAGCATCTTCATCATCACCATCATAATCACTAATAGCAGCAACGTCATTCTTAGCAAAATCAATAATAATAATATCATTAATAGTACTCTTAACCCATCTCAAAGCAAGGTGGATAACCTCCAGTGCAGTCTCATTTAGACTTCAGTTCGGTGAATAATAATAATAACAATAATACCCCATCTGAGCTTCTGTTAACATCTCCTAGTTATGCCTCACCTTGGAGACAACAACAACAACAATAGCAATAGCAACAACAATATCCATAATACCAATCGATGAAATCGCCCGCTGTTCAATCATAATACGTTCACAGTTCTCTGCTGGAAGGAAAAGCCGATAGATAAGCAAGCGATCAATACAACAACATCAATAACGGAAGAAGGATAAATACAAGCACAAATGAGAATAGCTTCAATTATACTAATTGTAATAATACCAAGAAGTCTATGATGTCTAACTCCTAAGTTATCTTACCATAGCATGTCACTGGTAATCACAATAAAGCTGGAGCTGTTACGTTCTAGCAGATGAAGACACAGCAGGATTTGGAGAGATTCCCGGAGGATGCTAATAAACGGCAGATCAACCGTATTATGACAACGTAAGAGGATCTTAAGAATGAAGCAATTGATGGCTATGTTGTATCTCCACAATCAACTCATTCCCTAAATAATAATAAAATTAATAATAATAATAACAAACATATGCAGCTATTCAACGGCGAAGGGTAATCGAAGCATGTAGCCTCATCGATTAACTTGAATAGCATTAATAGTAATACTAATAATGCAGACAAAAAGAGTATCAAAGAATAATGGACTCCATCTGCTGCTGGGAATATGATAGCATCACAGTAGAAACAAACGACACAATCTGGTACAAGATCTCTGACACTTGCAAACAATATTCCCTAGCAGTCTAACAGCAATGGTGTAAATGTAAATATCTCTGATAAACAATACAAATCAGTTGAAACACTCCCAATTGACTCCAGGCAGCAACAGCAACAGTAGGAATTAGATCGATCAGCCAGCAGTAACAGTACTAACCCAAATACGACTAATGTACTTGCGGAGACAGCTCATTTCCCGAGCAAAACGCAACTACCTTATGATAGAAAATCAGATTAGATTCTGCACAGTGAGAGAAGTTCCAGCTAGACATCGGTGAATCCAGGTGTTGTTTAAATAACTTCAAATAGCAGCAGCAACAGCAATGGGTTTAACAACAAGAACAATACCAGCAGGAATGCATTCGGCGCTGAGGTAATGAAAGGATCTGTGATTGTTATGCCTACGCATAGCATTCAGTAGCAGTAGCCATTTCCACAGTACCAAATAGACAGAAGAGCGAACTAATCAAGTGGCTAGGTCTCCATCAAAACGAATGCCCCAAAGGCAGAATCAGATAATAGCATAACGAGTAAGCCAACATCAAGTGTTGCTAGTGATAACAACAACACTAAGGGTGTTATCAGGAATAGCATAACAAATGATAAATTGTTCCTGCCTTTATCTTCTGCTCTACCAAATAAATAATCTTCCCAGTCATCCAAATATCAGGAATCGCCAGTATCTTCAAGCAATTCCTAGTTGTTTCCTTAGCCAGCTTCATCATCTTCATCGCATAGCTTGTAAGTCAACGATCCAGCTACAATAACAACAACTGGAGGCATCACCCCTAGAAGGAACATCCAACATAAGATGTCCTCCCCTACTGATATGCAGCCATACATTATTAATACTAACAATGCAGGTTAGTAATAAAATTAACTTAATACAATCAACAATACTAACACAACAGAAATGGGAATCACATCAACACCTAACTTAGTCTCTGCTGGCTCAGGCTGTGCTATCACTTAGCCTATTTCTGCTTCTTCCAACCGAAAGCACAAAAGCTTCTAGCCTAGCAGGATATCAGCGGAGAGCATATAACTCCATGGAATCAATCAAGGATAACCTTAAAAGAGTGGCTATAATATTAATCCCCAAACTGATACTGATCTGGAGGAGAAATTCCTCGAATAGCAATACGACAACAGCAGACGAGTATTCCCACAACAGCTCGAAGGTAAAAGCAGTAATGCCATATCTCGTAGCACTTCGAATGGAGGAGTATCCTAGAGTGTGCAGTAATTGCCAACCAATGGGTAATTCAGGTAGTAGAAGAACATTCTAGAGTAACAGCAATAGTAGTCATAATATCTTAATCAGCAAAAATATCAATAGAATAATCCGTTTTCCATGAAATCCCCTGCGTTTCCACAGCAGAATGTTTCCTTGAATAAGCCTCTTAAGCGGTATGAAACGGAAGGCGATTGGAGGAGAGACAATGATGATGATTAGAAGATAGTCTAGGGCTATTCAAATCAATACAACAATCAAGCAGTCAATAGCAATAAGAGTAATAGTAATGTCGGATCGACTGAGATGTCGAACATCAATCAAACAACAACTGATAAGCAGTATGATGGACATGATGACGATAGTTGTGATAATGTGTATGGATAATAAGTTGGGTAAGTATCCTTTGGGAACTTCCCATGCAATGCTCCTTATCAATAATAGTAGCAGTAGTAGTAATAGCAAGCGTACCTTCACTTACAATAACAAATGTTAAAAGACAAGTTATTCAGCAATCCTCGTAATAATACTACTGCTGCTAATTAATTTGACTAACAATCTTCGATGCTTTCTCCAAAGCAGCCAATCCCTTCTGGACAAGATAATTATGGTATCGCTGTGAAAGCGACTGCTATGAATAGTATAACGAATAACAGTAAAGCTAACGCGAAATTAGTAAATGGCTTAAGCAGTGCTGATTCGACTAATGAAAGTGCGAACGCTTTGTTTAATAACAACACGAACTAGAGTGGCTAAAAGCAGCGGATACCATCTCAATCATCTTCGTAGCATCATACTAACATCGCTGCAATGCTTAACAACAACAACAACAACACTAGCAACGCTAATACTTCTAATACTAATATTGCAAGCCATCAAGAAGCAGCTAATGGTGAGCCATTTGAGACACCAAGAATCGATTAGTTATAGAGCTTTTTGAGTCCACAGAGGAAACATAATAATCTCATGAACACCGACAGCAATATCTTCCTGAGAAACAACCATAACAACACGACTACAGCTAAGAATATGTCCTCGTTAGATGCGTTTATATCACCGAATAGTAAGATCATTACAAATATTCATGAATAATTGAGAAAAGGGGAAATATATTTTTAACTTTGTTTCACATTTTCACACGTATTTATTTTCAAAGAGGGGTTTGTATCACATAGAAGACCATCTGCGCTACTGGCGTGCAGAATGGCAGCCAGCAAGTTCTCAACTCAGCACGGAACAATCGAAATCACAGCAAATAAGGAGTTTTTGCTGGTCTCGAAGAAGAAGAATCTCATTTTATAGATCTCCCCAAATGGTTAGCAAGTAAAAATAGCAAGGGAAAGGGAATCATTAAGATACTTTGATGCTAATCTATTTCTGTGTTTTTGCTTGGTAATTCTTTCAAGGTAGCACTGACTAAATACGAAGATCCAGCTAGCAGGAAGATGTACTCTTTAGAAACCTTACCTGAGAAGTATTGGCAGCATTATGCATACTGCAAGACTGTGTGCCAAGCAATGGCTATCACTTTGCAGGAGAAGCAAGATAAAGGAGGATCCAATAATAATAGCAATCCTATTAACTCCGGTGCTGCTACGATCTCAAACCCTCGTGTGCGAGTGGAGAATGAAGAAGGTGTGTTTGAGTTATTTGAGAATCGCTTTGAAGGTAATTTCAGGAGTGGTACAATCGTGAACTACAAGCTGTCAGCGGGTACACTGCAAGTGAAGAGCAATAAATATGCACCAGCTTTTGATTTGAATCTCAAAGACGTCTAGCATACATCGAAAGAACTCAAGATAGTTGTTGATAAGACATTTAAAATTCTGCAGAATATGCAAGCCATGAAATAGCTTTGAAGAAAAGAAGAGATAATATGTATGGGAGGAGGGAGGAAATAAAAAATAGCAACCTTTATAATGTTCGAGGTTGGTTCCATTCATGTGTGTTTATTGAGCATTCTCCCCTCTAAAAAAAGAGTAGTTTTCCTTGATTTTTTGAATCGATTTATTATTATTTCTTAGTAAATCAAAATGTCAAAACAGAATCTTAATTTTCCATTAAGTTTCAACCTTTTTAACAAAATACTGGTATCATTTCCATTTTTATTCCTTTTAATTAAGAAACCTCGCAGCAACTTCGGACGATCAGACTAAGAATCCCTTTATTATTTTTGCACTCCTGCAATTAATTTATTTTATTGTTCTTCTTTTTCTTCCTTTTGGGATTAATTAAAACGCGGCAAAACTCGAAGTCAAATAATTATTTTTTTCAAATTAACTTTTACAGCTCGTGAATATAAGTGAAAAAATAAAGCGCAGAAGAATGAGGTCCATTGAATGAAGACTTGTTTTTAAAGCCACAGAGGCATGACAACGCAGCTGGAAAGAGCGAGCTCGGCAGCAGGGTTTTTCCTTGCTGCCATTAAAAAAATAACAGTAGAATGATATTTAAACCTTGCTCGCTCTCTCCGATAGCTCTTGTCATGCTTGCAAGCCTATGCCATAGATGCATTTGTCAATTCAATGAGAGCTCATATCATTATAAAATAGTGTCACGCCCCTCACCTTGTACTTCCTTAGTTAATGTTCGCCCTCTTTTCTGGCAACATTAAAGTAAAATCTGTGTATCTACTGCCTCCTTGGAACAATCTCTTGAACGTCTGGAATGCCTCCTCCTCCTCTCTCTCTTCTCTCTAATTTACGATCTCGGCCTTAATTAAACCCCCCCAACTGAACGAGCAGACAGAACTTGATTTTCTCACTTTTCTATGTGTTTTCGAAATAAAAACGAAAATAAAATTATTTAAAAAGTAAGAATAAAAAAGTAATTGAAAAGAGAAAGAAGAAAGATGCACAAAGATGCAAATATAACCATGAAAAAGAATGAAAAGAATTAGAAAAAGATTAAAAAAATTATGAAAAAAAAAACAAATACAACAACAAACAAATTAAATAAATTCAAAAAATAAAATATGTGCATGGCACACCAAAATTAAAAATTGAGTGTAAGTTGATGAAGGAGGAGGAGGATTTCTCTATGAGAGTAGCAAGTGTAATTAAGTCTTATTAGTCTGAAAAATAATTAGAATAGTAGAAAAAGAAGAAGATGAAGAAGGAGTATTATGAAGATGATCAATCATAAGAGAATCTCAATCTTTACGGTGATAGAAGGAAAAATGAATTCTCATCTTTCTCTCAGATGACATTTTACTTTGGAATTGAAGATGAGATCACTGTGTGATATTATTTGATTCTGTGTATTGAAATATTTTATGTGTGTATGTTTGTAGCAGAAAAATAAGAATAATTAAACAAAACCAAGAAAATTAATGAATTTTACAAATCAAAAACATAAAACCTAACAGAATCTTGAAATCAATCAAATGTAGATAACATAACTCATTTTTGTCAAAAAAATAAGAATGATCCTACCAAAAATATATCTGAGGAATAAGCTAATTAAATTAATAATTTGTTAAATATCCCCCCAGTCTTCCTACCAAAAAACTAATAAATTCAAACCCAAAAAACAATATTTGAAAACTAATTGCCTTTCTTGATTGATGAATTAAGATGAACTGAAATGGGAGCGCAAAATGGAATTTGAAAAAATAAAATTAAGAAAAACAAAAAGTTTAAGATTATTAATTGTTATTTTAAATCTGTGAACGAATATGCATTTCCGAGGAGGAAGGAGGGAAGGAGGGGAAATAATTTCGAAAATTGAAGAACCCCAATCCCTAACTACAGAAAAAGAAATAAGCTAAGATTTTTCGTAATTAAATAAATAAAAAAAGAGACATGCTTAAAGAGATATCTAGCGACAAATAAATTAACCAAAGACAAAGAGAAATCTCCCCCAAAAAAATAGGACAAAAGGAGAAACAAACAAAAAATAAACTATGACTATGTGAACATGGCAAGCCTTGAGTTTTTTGAATCCTCCCATATTTCTTTAAAGGCTAGCTGCATACATTCAAAACTGATATCTTAGGCATTAGCATCACCCCCTGACTTGCTTGTTGCCCATGATATATGAATGTAAAAGTGACGGTTATTTTCCCTTGGGAAAATAGTTGCTCTTGTTGCTGGAATGTTTGGTAGGTGGATAGATAGCTCTGGTTGGCTTGAAAACGCTCTGATCAACACAGTAATGCTTCATCCCCTCCTTATTCTAGCAGAAGACTTCCCTTAATGCAAGGACCGTACTTAAATCAACCTCCAGAAGTGTCTGTGATTTTCAGACAAAGTTTTTTGAGAACCATTATCAATTACAAAATCATAGTCATAGTTATAAGACACTATTAGCATAAAAGTCTGTCTCTGTTGAGAGCACAGAGAATGAGAATGCACAGCTACTAATAAGAATAATAGACTTTGAATCTAATTGTAAGCCCTCGTTGATTCATTGATTTGTTTCATTATTTTCAAAACATAGCTTTTCGAAGCATTTTTTGTGATTTATGTTAACATATTCATACTCATGTTTTGCTCGCCAGCATCATCATCATTATCATTAAATCTATGAAAATCTGTTTATTTTTTGTTTCAATTTAAAGAAGAAAAAAATGAGAATAAAAAGTTAGATAAATAAATAAAAATTAACAATAAATTTAATTAAATTTGAAAACAAAATGGAAATTAATACAGTATTTGTTTCCTTGCATAACAAATATGCTTCAAACTCATTTTATTTATTTATTCAATTAATGCAATTAAAACCAAAGAATTCCTTTCAATAATGCATGGACTTAGTTTTATTTTAAAAGTAGAACTGTTGTGAATTAATTAACAAAGGATGGCATAGATGTGTTTGGTGAAAGTAAAGCCTAATTTGAAAATTGATAAAAATTGATTGGGAATATCAAATAAAGAAACATTTTTCAAAATATATTAAATCTTGGTTTAACTGCTTTTGATTAAGCCTTGCGAAATTCCAAACTCGATTTTAAGAAACATTCAACAGATTATTAGCTCAGAGAAATATTCAATTAATAAATAAAGCAAACATTAATTAAACAAGAACCAACAGAACACATACAAAACAGATAAATATATTCATATTTATAAAGTCGAAGATAATTCGACCATTGAATGCTTAGCTGTGTTGCAAGCGAGTTGACTGAATTGAGGGAGAATTATTTTTTAAGAATCCCTCCGCTGAGCCTTCTTTGCGTATTGTTAGACTCTACCTAGCAGTTTTTAATAGACTTTAACCATTTCCTCAATTCAGTTACGCATGTAAGCTACCTGCATGCACACTATCTTTCACTAAAATATTAGTTTAAGTTTTTGAATGTAACCATCATATGAAGTTACATGATAAATGACTAATTTCACTGAATTTTCACTGTGATTCCTATGTATCCTGAAAATATAAAAATAAATGTTTCAGAGATTGATTTGAATAATATGAAATTTTGAATTGAATGAGCGAATGGATATTTTTATGACTATTTTGAGCAGCATATTTTTATTTATTTTTCATCGCTGCTAGAAAGATGCATATTTTAGAAAGATTTCATTTAAGCAACAAGATTAAACAAATAGAGAGAGAAACAAAAAATATCATAAAACACACACATACATACACACAAAATAGCTATCTGTGAGGGAGAGAATTAACAGAGAAATTCAAATTCAAATAACTGCTTCAACTGATAAGTTGATTATCCTTTTTATTTTAAATTCATCAACGTACATCGATCCTACTACAATCACAGTCAAACAAACTAAGTAATCTAAAAGCCCTGTTCAATCATATGCGCTCTTTTCTGCTAAGCTTCGAAATCTTATTTGACATTTTGTTGTTAATTTACTTTTAAATCAGAATTCATCCCCTTTAAACAACCATTTTAAATTACAATAAATCGACTAATTAGCAAACAATATTAAGTTTTGTAAGCCTCTCAAACTGAACACATCTCCCCACATTCAGAAAGATTTTGTCTAAATAATCACTCTTTTATTCAAATCGACTAATATTATTCATCAGAATTTGAGATCACTTTCATTGTATTCCTTGATATCTTCCATGGTTTCATCGACTGCTTCAGCGTTGAGTTTCTTGAGCATTTCCGTCATCTAAGCAACTAAGACTTCCTCATTAATCGCCTTGTCTTTGAAGGAATCCTCACCAGTCTTAATAGATTCTTAACAAAAACACAAACAATACACCAAAATACAATTATGTGCTGTTTATTCAATTTGAAAACAAAGATTGATGATCTATTAGTTGTGCTTACCAACTAGTGTTTCTGATTGAATCTTGTCATATTCGACTGTCTTAAGAATGTACTAATACAGTAGCATCTTAGGCTACACAAATGTGATGAACACAGGGTGAGTGATGATTGTAGTCTAGATCAAACTGTAGATCGCATTGTTCAAGATGTACCACTGAATCAGCTGAGATTAAGAAACAATAAAATATAATATTTATATGGTATTTATTTTTTGCATTTATTAAGATATGCTAATACAGACGGCCAGTTGGCTAGGAAGGGTAGCCAAAGGATTAAGAGAATCTATCCGATGCCTTTGATCTTAGAGATCAATGTGTGTCTGTTCTCAGGAGTTATAAACCGCTAGAATAATACAAAAATCGATAAAATGTATTTTCTCAATTCAAATTAATCTAATAAAACCACAAATATTAATAAATTTGCTAGTTTTACCTGCAGATTGATGTAGTATCCAGCCACTGCCAAGAAAGGAAGAATGAAATATGGATCCATTTGTACAAAACTCTATGTCAAAATAACAATAACTTTCCATATTAATCAATAATAGAATATCCTATTTCCCCTCCCTCCTCATGTCGTCTCCTCTCCCTTATTTTACAGGGACCCACATGAAGGATGTCTGCTTAAGGGATTCTTCTGCCATGAGCCTTCTGATCGACCATACCATCGTGATAATCACCGGGATATTAACAAGATTATATACGAAGAGTCTCATCATTTTAAGTTTCTGCTCTCTGACAATGGAGTACCATGCTCTTGTTACAAGCTTAATCTTCTAAGCGCGTGAAATATGGCAGGCATCTACGAGTTTCTTTACTTAGATCAGAACTGGAGCAACCTATTAGCAGAACGACGGCATCAAAATAGAATTGAATAAATATTTAAAAGAAGATCTTGCAGTAAAAAAATAATATGTGTGTGCGTGTTTAAAAGTTGTTTTTTGCATCCTTACGGAGACTAATTTGGATGTTCTCTTGAATTAAACGTAGATGAGAGGCATTAAGGATGTACGCAATAAGAAACACGCCAAGGATACCACACTCCACCTTCTTAGCACACACACAATCACTAGTTAGAAAACTTACTGGTTTATCTTTAGGGTGAAAGTTGTTATTGTTGTTACCAAGGCAGTCCCAAATCATGCAAGTACACCAAAATATCCTTGTTTAAGAAATTAGAGAGGGTCGTTATTCTAGAATGCTCAACGAAAAATTGTTTACCTTTCCTGCTTCCACGATGGGATCGAACCTCATCAATGGTTGTGGTAGACTCGCCATGATATCAGGATCGAAGAACATTATTCTATCCTAAAATAAACCAAAAATATGGTTAATGAGTTTATGCATATGATGAGATCTTACGAAGAATGGCTATGATTTCTCTAATGCTTCGATTTTCTGATTAAGATCGACTTTTTCAGGTGCTAAGACACTCTCCCCTCGACCAGAAGCTGAGAATCCAAAGCTACCTCGATTATGCATAATGCCTTGGGGATATTGAGGAAGACAGCAAGATCTAGCGCTTCCTGCTGGGAAAATATATCTTGGTGGCTATCGAGGGGTATGAAGAATCTAACTCCACAACGATTGCTGCTTTGTTCTTATCAATAAACTACTCCGAAACATTGTCTATGTAGAGCTGTTGTATGGTAAGAGCTAATTGTCTTCTGTCTGCTTGATATTATAATATCTCTTTAGAAGTTTCTTAAGGATTAACTTTTGATTAGGAGGATGTAACTAAATCTCTTTGATTATTGTTTGCTGCAGCTTAATAATTTACTTAAGTAATACACTCTCTTTTCAATTGTATTATTATTGTTTCTGTTCCCCAACCATCTATCTTTCAAAATCGGAAACAATCTCAAAACGTACAACAATTTTAGCACAAATAATTCATGAAGAAGATCCGCGAGATATTGCGTTGGCGTTGGGGCAAACAAACTTACAAGGGTTTCAAGCAATCGGATAATGATTTCCGTGGATTTGCAGCACCGCTCTGGGTGAATAGCTCCCCATTGACGTTTCTGGTGATGTCGCTGTGGGGTATGGCAGTGTTTCTATCCTTGGTATTTGTTTATGCGTTCTACATTGATGGGCTACTTACGAAATGCAATTAATCCTTCAAATCACTGATAATCTTTGAGTTATGCGTGCTAGTCATCAACAGTAAGAAAGAGTTATTGGAAATGGTTAAACGGGAGAGTAAAAAGGAGGGGCAATCCTAAGAGAGAAATAAATAGAAACGATTCTGCTGTTTGCATACAAAAATTATGTTTTTGTAAAAAACCTAATTCTTCTTCTTCTTCTTTTAGGCATTTTCGACTTCTTCTCTTACTTGAAGAAATACGACACTGACCAAGGCTGGTCGAGGAGTCTCATCTACTTAACATTCTAGAACATACTCTTGATCATCTGTGCGCTGTTAGGCATCTTCTATGTAAACAATAACAAAAAATCACAAAATATTTTTCATTTCAACTCTTTCAAACATAACTTCTAATTCTCCTATTTTCTTTATCTTCTCTTGCCCGCAGGCTCTCTCAAACAAATACACGAACTGCACATATAACATCACAACTAATGCTTCGTGCGAACTTGGAACTACAGACTGTAGGGAAGATAACACAAAAGCACTGTTCCTGGCTAGCATCATCGTCACAATTAATATTTTTGTGCTCCTAGCTATTAAACTCATACTGCTTATTACATTTTCATTCAAGTATTATTATGAGCCTGCTGCATTCTTAGCTGTCGCAAAGCAATCGCATAAATGAAGGTAAAAACTGTGGCTGACAATAGCTTTAGAGCTATTTACTTCGTGTTGTGTATGTTGTTGCGTTCATCTAACATACCCATGGGTTGCAAAATAGATAGATGAGATTAGTCATTAAATTGCCATGAATATTCTGTCTCTCCCAAAACCCCAAAAAAGATATAATTTCATTAAACCATCTCGATTTGTGGATATTTTTGATGAATTAAAGAAAAGAAATCTTTTTTTCTCAAACAAAAAAATAATTTGTGTGTTTGCAAAATAGACAGAGAACACTTGAACATAGTTAGTACGTTCTCTTGTCTTCTAAGCGCACCATGGGCAATAAGAATAATAAAAGCCTAAGCAATGATACTTTTATCCCTCCTATTGTAGCTACTACTGTTATGTATTTATCTATTTCTGCAATTTGCTTGAGAAATCCTAGACTCGTTTTTTGGCAGAAACCAAAACAATGGAATAGTTTATTAATCAATAGCGCACTCTTTTCTACTATTCCTCAGTCTCCTATTTTAAATATCGGTCATCGTGGTGGCTGTAGAGGCAAATTAGAAAACACTATTGAAAGTTTTGATTATGGATTGCATTGTGGAGCAAACGTACTCGAAATGGATGTTTGTTTGACAAAAGACAAGCAGATTGTTGTGATCCATGACAATTCTCTACTAAGACTGTGTGGAGTGGACAAACAAGTAGAAGAATTCAACTACAAGGATCTCCCTAGGCTTCTCACAGAGATTCCATATGATTTCAGTGTAAATGGGAAATACTACACAAAAGATTGCTAGACACCATATTTCCCATTGCTTAGAGATGTGTTCAACAAATACAATAGGGTTTTGATTAACGTTGAGATCAAAACACCGAATAAGGAGTTTATTTAGCTCATGGATGGGTTGATCAGAGAGTTTCAGAGAGAAGATCTAACAATATGGGGGTGCAAGAATACAAAATTTTCAAAGCTATTGAAGAAGACAAACCCAAATATCAAGAGGTTCTTTTCATTGGGAGGCATCGCAAGCTTATATTTAAAGTATTTCACTGGTAAATCAGGAAACTAGTAGATTAAGATGGAATCGTTCTCTTTGTATTTCTTGATAATTTCTTGTTAATTATATTATTTTTCCCCCATTAAAAGGTTT
>Ga0302271_10002807_pt1 | contig 15342 bp, 9 predicted proteins | sample III_Bog_N1_1_FD_198767 | JGI IMG/M metagenome (GOLD analysis project Ga0302271, IMG submission 198767) | Peat permafrost microbial communities from Stordalen Mire near Abisko, Sweden - III_Bog_N1_1 | ecosystem: Environmental > Terrestrial > Soil > Wetlands > Peat | place: Sweden: Abisko... | reverse complement strand
GGGATTAATTTTAGGGAGGTATTTGCTTTCGAATTGTTTAATTAAAAGGGATAAGGACTTAAGAAACAAAGAAACATACTGATAAAGAAAAAAGGAAAATACGAAAAAAGATAGGATTAATGATAATAAAAAGATGATATTTTGATAGCTAGAATTGTTTCAATCAATGAACTCATCACTGACAATCTTTACTATCTTCCTAATAGCAGTTGGAGTGAGCTTGTTTTTCTTATGGATTATGGGAGGAATTACTAAGGCGACAAAGAACTAAACAGCATAATAGATAAATTGCTTGAAGCTTGATTTTTAATAAAGGGAGTTTGTAAAAAGAGCTGAGAAATATGAGCAAAAGAAACCTTCTAGGAATATTTCGAGGATGTTTACAAGAATAAACACACGGTTGAGAAGTATCCCTCGGTGGATGCTAGAGTTATTGCAGGAGTACACACCTGAAATGTAGAAATACGATGAAGCTAGTTAGATTAAACTAAGGATAATGAATGTAATTTAAATGAAAATAAGCTTTTAGTAGAAGGAATCTTAGAGTTTGATGATAAATGAAATGATCTGCAGAAGAGAGAGAACGAAGAATAGTTTTAAAGAAAGCGAAAGAGATTTTCTAAGGTTAAAGTGAATGTAATCGGAGCATTGCACTGTGAAGGCTTCACTGATGTCGGAAGCTTTGAATTTTGGGTTATTTTGCTAAAGAGGAGCAACAACAGATTCTTATATGAACTCAGAAGATGCAAGATCAGCGGAATTAAGGATGGAAAGATTCGTGTAAACTAGCCTTGTTGTGGAGCGTATCTTTTCGATTAGAAGTTGTTCATAAGCTAGTTTACAGTGAAGTCGCTGTGAGTTTTTAAGCTTAACACTGCCTTCACAGTAAAGTTCCAGACATTAGTCATCTGTCAGACCTTCTATTGTTTCGAAATCATAGTCGATTTAAATCGTTTCGAGGTTTTCCACATCCAGTTAATTGTGTTTGATGATTTCATTCACTCTAGCACTTTCGGGGTTATCACTTTGCTTTTTGTTGCCCAATGAGGGGATCTAATTGACATTATCAACCTTATTAGCAAGAGGTTCTGCATTTCCTGCTACTTTTTTCTTGGCTGCTAATCTAGCTTTTTTTTCTTCATCTGAATCTGGTATTTAAATTTAAAGATTCACAACATGTTATCTGTTTTGTCTGTTTTTTCTTGTCTTTTTTTCTTATTTTGTATTCTTCTCAGCCATTTCCATATGAATTACCTTATACTCTCTTTGTCTCTCATGATTTCCAATAACTTCATTGTTTTCATTGCTTAGAATGTGGATATCATTTGAGTCAATAGGGTAATCTGTGTTTTCTATCTTAATTCTGCCAGAGGAATTATTAGCAGATTTATACTTACCATTGTGGGAATTCAAGTCAACTTTAGAAATACTCACATTATTAGAGTTTGTTGTCATATTCCCTTAGGTTTGAGTGATCAGATAGCTCTGATTGAATTGAGATTCTTTTGTTTTGAGATCCTCCATGATTGCGGATCTATCTGTGATTTTGTGCTCTGTGCATTATGTAAAAAACAACCAAACAAAATAGTATTTATCAATATCCAAGCATGAAAACATACTGATTTGTCAAAATTACATTCAGTGATAGGCTATTGTTATTGACTGTCTCCATTGCTTTATTCTTGCTAGTCGTCCTCGTGCTTAACGTAACCTCCCTTCATTTGTGAACTTAAAATAATGCCTTACAGATTAATCTAATTTCTTACTTTCTTGTTTCTACAATTTTTTAATATACTTTATCATTCCCTCTCTTTTTCTTTATCATTTCCTGTATTTCTCAACATTATTAGATGGTCTCTTCTCCTTTTGAGTTCTCTTTTATTTTCCAGCTCTTTAACTGAACAGATTAAGAAAAATGCCTTCTTAAACTTAAAAAGCAATTCTTTTTTGTGAAATGAAAAACACATTATTATTCTATGTGGAAAAAAAAAAAAAATTTCTTCAGTATCATATCATCTGTAGAATATAAACCTAAATCTTCCTATCAAAATATTCTTTATTTTTCACAGCTTTTTCTTCATTTTCCCTTAGACTTTTAGGACAATAATCGTATTAAGTGAAAAAGAGAGAGATATAATATTGAGTCTCTAAAATTGATTTTATTATTTTTTTTGGAATTATTTTTTCTTAATTTTTTTTGAGTTATTTTTCTTAATATTTTGCTTTTTAAGGAATTGAACACACATGACAAACGATAATCCTCTCTAAAATACATAAAGTATTACAAGCCTCTAACAATTCCTTCATCAATTAATCTTAATATTATTCTTCGACATATCCAGAGGTGATTCCCCTTACGAGATAATTTTCTTCAACGCCTGTTTCATTTTCTCTTTAACTTAATTCTACATATTCTCATTAAGATTCTTCACCTTATCCTGAATATTCTCCTGATCAATATATTAATTCAACGCTTCCTCATCCTCAAACCCTTCTTACTCGAATATCTCCAGGAAGTCTAACTCCTTATCTAAAATCTTCTCAGCAATGAGCAAAGGCTTGACTTCCTGTTTCTCCTAACTATTTATCTTTTCATGTAAAACTGCTATGATTTCCTTCCATTTCTCTTTGACATCGTGATCTGAATATTACAGTCCATTAACTCTAGTTTCATACTCCTTCTACTTTATCGGCCATTAAACTTTCAATTCCTCAAATTTCATTTCAATTTCTCGTTTATGCCGAATGCCTATAAATGCATCTTGCGCTTCTTCTGAAAAAATATTAAAATCCACGCAAACAGCAGCAAATTTATCAAATGTCAAAGTAGGCTCCCCGTCAGTGATCACATCCGCGTTATCATTAAAAATATTTGTTAATATCTCCTCGTTGTAGTTATCTGCTTCAATATTTCGATTCAAAATCAAGAATTCTTCGAGATTGCAGACACCATTACCGTCTAAGTCACTGGAATCAAATGCATTGATGACGTACGTTTTCGCTCTGTTCACTAGCATTTTATATTTACTGAGCATTTTATTCACAAAAACATCTAAATCCATAACTGGGACATTCGGGTATCTTGGATCTAATTCCTTCAGCAAATCGATTTCTTTTTTGAATTCGTTCGTTTCATCCGATGTCATCCTTGCATCTGCAAAGTTCCCTACGAACGAGGCGACTTTTAGATATGGCACTAAGTATTTCGTTTCAGATTCGGATACCTCCAGATCCTTCCCGATTTAGCATTGATTTTATATGAAATCCAGTGCTTCAATGTATTTGTTAAACTCATCGAGGGTATAATTCATACCTTTTTGCTCGATGAGATTAAAGAACCTTTAGAACATATTGACTCTAAAGATCTATGTATATTTCTTCAAACTCAACACGAAAATCACGAATTTCTAATCCACAATTTTCTTCAGACCAAACAGCTTCGTCAAGAAAATATAACTGAAATTCGCGCATGTAATCTCCCTAAACCTAGGATTCTCAGCAACTAACTTCACTCGATCTTGATATATCAAGTTGATTTACTTCAGCAACGTTGATAACGGCATGAAATTCTTGAATTTTTAGTATTTTTTATTTTATAATTTCTCCACGATTTACTATCCTGCATCGGTCTAATATTTCTACTCAAAATCAAGTGCTTATATCTGTCCTAGCTTCGGTGCATTGCTCCCTTTGGTTAAGTCTAAATAAACAAACAAACAGTCATAATCATAAATCCTAATAATTTCTCTTCCTTTCCTATTTACCTATTCCCATTTTCTTATTAACAGATTAATAATTTCTCCATTTTTCAGGTATTTCTGATGCTTTTTTCAATTCCAATTTCCTTTATTTCTCTGCTTCTGCTTCCTCAATTTTTCTTCGTCTCTCTTATTCTTCCAATTCCTTAATTCTTCTCTATTCCTACTCAATCTCTTCCTTCAACTATGCTTTTATCTCCGCTATTTCCTACAACAATTCTTCTTCTCTCTTTGTAGACTTTTGAATATTCTCACTCAACTTCCCTTCAAGTTCACCTAATTATTCTTACCCTTCTTCATACATCTACTCAAATCTATTAAACTTCCCTTTGTACATTTCCAATGGATTATTCAATGGTTTCCCTAAAATCAAAGAAGGACGTGATTTGATGGTTCTCTCCGATGGAATCGTCTTCTAACTTTCCGTCTAAGAAGAAGTATCATAAGCAATTCTCAAATTATTCAATCCATTTATCCTGAATTCAATTAAATAATCTAATTCACAATTGCTTATTAAGAATTCATCATATTTCGAATCCATAATCTCACTCAATCCAGTTTAAATCTCCACTGATGCATGCGTCATAGCTAGCAACGAATCATTCACTTATGTTTCAGCACATTCTCGTCTTATTGCAGTGTCAGGATCTAAAAACCCTACAGCATTGAGCTATTCAATATTCACCATGTCATTCTACGCTTCATCGATAATTAATTTACTATCTTCAGAGGAAACACTGCTTATTTCAGATTCTTCTTGTTATTCTTAGATCGCTAGTTCTAATGCTTTCTTGGTACTCTCAGACATGTGCTGATGCTGTTTTTGTTTCCCTTACTTTTATTGATTATTCTATGATTATTTCTTTATCTGATTTCCATCTATTTGCAGGTAATTATTGTCAAATTTATCAAATATATTCTTTATGAGTTTCTTTTCTTGCAATAATTTAGATTGCCGTGAAGTCGAAGAAGTTACAGATGCATGTGGAGATGGTATCTCTGATTTATTTACTTAACTATGAGTGTTGCTCTTAGCACTAGGTAACCTACTTTGTCTTCTAGATGATTTCTGAGATTGATCTTAACCAACTTTTGCGAGATTCTGAACATTAAGCTACTGATTGTTGTTATTACCAGTGTATTTTCTAAGGTACGGTGAATTCAATGAGAAATTAGCTTTTTCATTGAGCAAATCAGGATCTTCATTTATATCAGATTCCGATAAACTATTGTTGAATGAAGGTACCTAAAGCTAATTCTTTGAGTCATTCTTCCCTTGATTCAAATAGTATTACGGCTGTAAATACTACTTCTATTACCCTTTTTCATCTTCCCTACCTACACTCTATCCACTACTTTTTCTATTACCACCTTCTCCACTGAGCACATTCCCTTCTATTCTCTCAATTATCTTCTCTTCGATATCTAATTTTTTCTTCAGTTTAATTCTTAACTTCAAGTTATCTTTGCTTGAAGCTTTCAGTTATGTCTGCAGAAACGTTGATATCTACCGTAAATGATTTATTTGTGCATTCATTTCTTTTTCTTTTGCATACAGCTCATCTACGATACTGTTTTCTTTACTGAATTTGCTATTTGTCTCTTTGTTTAAGTGATTTAATTATAATATCTCAATATCTTTCTTTTCATAGAGTTTCTCGAAGAATTACTTCATGTCAGCAGTTTCTTTAGCGAGGTTCGATTTCTCCTGGAGACAATCATCACGGATCTTCTACACCAGCTTAGATGATTATTCGGAGAGCTTCATGATAACTTCCTATTAGATAAAAGTAAAATAAACATAGCAATTGTTTTTGAAAAAAATTAAACTTATTTTTCAAATTATCTAGTGAAATTACTTTAAGCAATGTTCCTCTTTCAACACAATCCAACGAAATCTGTCTTAAGAGTTCATTCAGACATACATTGAGATATTTGAATGTCAATATCTCCTCAGCAGCTTCATTGTTAGAATATAATTCATAGCGAATACTTTTGCAGTGCTGAATACCTGAATCAAACCATTTCTGGAGAGTAATCACTTCAGTTCTGCAGGAAGGCACATCTGTATTGTAATTACTCAGTTCTTTTCGTAGTTATTCTTCAATATATTCACATCCATAACAAACAAATGGATTGCTCATTCTCTTGATACTCTCCACCCAAGATGATGAATTTGTCGATAACCCAGTGAGATTAACAGACTAAAGGAGAGTACTACCATTACCCACTTTTGCGATCTCTTTCAAGCTGGAAGCATCTAAAATCCTATGAGTATTGTGAGAAGAACTTACTGCTCGTATCTTGTCTACTTATACAATATCTTGAAGTTCACAATAAGACTTTTTAGCCTTGGCACCTTCTAACCTGTAATTCATCATCAAGCGGCTTTGTTACCCTTGATAATCACTACAGCTACTAGTCATGCTTTGAGGAAGACTGGTTTGAGTCTATGAAGTCATCGTAAATGGTTTTATTATCGCAGAGTTCCTAGTACCCTGCAGGATCCCAGCTGTTTTAGGTGGATGTCCGAAGTTCAATTCGCCTCCTTTAACCATATCCTTCCTTTCACTCCTAGATGTAAGTGACTCTGAAGTATTTTGATTGGTTTTTTTGACAGCAGATTATTACTAATGGATAAGTAGCGCATGATGTGGATGATATAATTATGAAGTATTATTAGAAAAAACTTATGATTTACCATGTTCTCCTGATTATTCATTTCCTTCTGTAACTGCGCAATATGACTTATGAGTGAAAGACCCCATAGATGAGGTAGGTAACTGCATACTCTAATGGGTTAACAGTTATTATTGTGATTATGATTCTAAGGTAGTAGTTCTGAGAGGACTTCCAAGAATCTTATCAGGTGATTCCTTTAAACTACTCCTTTTCCTATTTTAAATTCCTTATGTTTATATCGACAAAGACGATGCTCCAGAGGTATGTTTTCTAATCACTGGCTTACTCGTTGAATCTTCTCCTGAAGGAGATGGAAAAAACGACTAAGGTAAGGTTTCTTTAGAGAGTATTTGAAGTTATCTAACTCTTGGGTGAGTAGCTATCCCTGGGGTGCTAGTATTGCTATTGGCATTACTATGAGCATTAGGATTAACTGTTTTGTTTAGTGCCATAAGCTTATGGATTTACTCATTGTTTTAATCGATTTTTTAGATAAAATTTGGGTTTGTAGATATCATACCATGTGGTAGTTTCAATGTTAGTGGTTGTGGTGAATTTTTTATAGGTGAAGATAACTCACTATTATTGACACTCATTCCGTCACTGAAGGTACCATGCTAAGAGATTGTTGGAGGTTTTGTAATCCTGAATTTAATGTCAGTTCTGTTCAAGAGGGTTTATCGAAATGTATTGTTTTAGCTGGTTGGTTGGGTACTCAAATGAGGTTTAGATGAAAGAATTTGAAGTATCTCATTAGAGTTGATATTACCTTTTGAATTGCGCTACCCAGCAGGCAGGGATACGTTGCTGCTGGACATAAGAAATAGGTGGAAAATACCTACTGGCTTAGTTTGGTTTGTTTGCTGATTTGATGGTTTTTGATGCTATTTTGAGGGAATAATTAATTACAACAATCTGTCTGAAGAGAAATGAAAAGGTGTAAATGGGATATACTTAGTTTAATTTGGACTACTATTCATCCACAGTGGATTAATAATCACATTAGAACTAATAGATATAGATATTGTATGTTATGAGATCAAGCTCTCAAGGATAAAACTCCTGTTTGAGAAAGTGAGAGAGAAACTGTGTATTGCGTATGTTTCTGTTAAAATCTACTTGGAAATAGAAAATATTACTTAACTAATTTTGTGTTTCAAAGAGTATCTTGAATTCCATTGAAAATATTAGTCTAAATTTATGATTTTATTATTAACTTTTCTTTTTTTCTAATACAGACTTGTCTTTTTTCATTCAATAGATATCAATAAATCAATTTACGCTGATGGACGACAGACATACGGAGATTAATATTAATGATTTAAAAGAACCTCCCCTCTTATTTTGCTTGAATTAGATTACACTCTAAAATCAAAGAAGATCCTTTTAGCATTCTGTAATACCCACTTTGAAAGATTGGTTAATCTAAAAAGAAAATTAATCTGGTGATGGAAGAGGGGAATTGAACTGAGAGTTATTAATTGACGCATTCTATCAAGCCATTTCAATTAAGATATTAGATTTAAGAATTCATGAATCTCAAATAATTCGTATTTGTTAATAGCTTAAATTCCATTCTGCCTGAAAGAGAATGACAATTAATTTTTAATGATTTTTGGAGAAAACTATTTTTAGAACAAAAAGGGTAAACAAGTGCATAGGAAAAATCCCATAAATCACATTGCTCGAAGTCAAAAGATTATTAAAAATGTCTTTTTGGAAAAATATGAGATTCTAATCAAACCACTTCAGCAATCAAAACAGCAACATATCCTCAAGAAAAGCAACGAAATCACTTCTTTTTTCATTTAAGCAGTCTTTGTTATTTGTTGAAATATTAGCAGTTTAGTTGAGATATCTCTATGTGAGACATCTCTCCTTCTTTTAATACAAAGGAACACAAGAAAAGTAAAAAGATAAGGATTAGAGGATAATTGTTCTTCTTTTTAATAAATTTGATCACTGTTTAAACTACTACTGCTACTTCTTAGGGTGACTTCATGGTGTCTAATTTTTGCTTGGGGAAGATTCTCTAACTTGAAAGTTTCATTTCACTGTTCGAACTTTTGGCAAATGCTACAATCACTCCTTAGAATTATATTTGGAGTAATTTTAACAATTTCTACAAGAGAAAATTAATCGACAGATTGAATAATGTCATGTACATTACATTATTCATGGTTTCATTTTTTTCTCCCATTAATCTTTACCTACATTTCTATGTAGGAATTGAAGTGAATTTCAGCATGATAAACAAGATCAATTAGATCAATTTCAATTTCTTCTGAGATAATTAAACTTTTTTTCTATGCATGCAATGTTCACGCAGTTGATAGCATTACAAATTACACCATTATTAATTGAAGGGATTTCAATGTTGTCGTAAGAGCATTTTTAATTCTGTTTCAAATTCTCTGCGTAAACCTTTCTATCATCCTCTTTTGGTCTCCTTCTTGTGAAAAAACTAAATCTGCATTTTCTGAAGGGGATTGATTGTTCGATAGATTAGCCATGTCTAAAATTAAATTCCATATTTGTAAATATACACAAATGACTCAGATTACCACTCTATCCAGTTTGTTAGACTAACTTATTTAATTTTTAACGAAATGTGCTCTTTTCCAATGATTTTAAATTCAGAATGCGAGATATTAGTGGCTCTAGTATTCGTTTGTAAATAATCCTCAAAACAAGTTGAAGAGTACTCCCACGAAAACATTCATTTGAATGGTATAGAAATGCAGTTCTTAAGAGATTAAACACTCCAAGATCATTTTGATCCTTAAGTCTCCCATCCTTGTTATCTTAAATAGCAATTCTACATAAGAGTATTTGTGTTTGTGAATGACTTTTTGTAGTTCACACAATTCAGTTCAGAGAATCTGATTATTTTTTTGAAAACTAACAACTAACACTCTAAATCTTTGGAGATATTATCTTCTAATTAATTTTCACTCCCTCCTTCCTTCATTTTCCCATAATACTTGGATTAATAAATGATATTCATGCAAATCCATATGATAAATCTTCCATTATTATTTTAGAAAGAATTAATCTAATTGATAGTTTAAATAGAATACACTTGCACATGCACATAACACAATATGCAGCTGAGACCTTCACAATTTGAGAGAAACAGAAATAGAGAATAATCAATTCAACACAACTTGCTCTTACTTTTGCTATTTTGTTCATGCATATGCAAGTAAGTAAACTTATGTTGGGTTAGCTGTGGATAAGATAACTCAAGCGATAAGGACGCAAGCACCACCGACAGCAGTGATTCTTCTTTCGGCAGTCTTAGAGAAGTACTTAGCCTTGACAACAACGGGCTAGTTGGGGAGTCTACCCTTTCCAAGGACCTTGAAGAATCCAGCCTTAGTCACATCAATAACGGGAACCTAATAGAAATAAAAAAAGGAGTTAGAAAGGATGAACATTTCTTGTATTGATTGTCTAATTCTTCTTTACCTTGTCCTTGATAGCAGCATATTTAGTTCTGGTTTCCTCAGACACGAGACTCCAGATTTTGTCGATGTTAACAACTGGGCAGAAGTTGGGATTGGCCTTGTAATGGAATGTTCTCATACCGAGCTTGCCGTAGTAGCCTAGGAGGAAGAGGAGATAGAAGAAATAATTATTAATTAGTTATTGCAGATATTATTGGATTTAGATGAAAAGAAAGGGGAAAAGCAATTATCGAATAAATATGAGTTTCATGGATGCATTATGTTAAGATTAAGTCTATTGTTTCATTTGATGATCTCTAAAGACTCATAAGTTTGAAATGTAATTGTGAAAAGTACCTGGATGCCATTTCTCCATCAGAATCTGTGTTTTTGATTTTCAAATGACAAAATGTTAACAACAAAATTAAAGCAAAACAAATGTGTTATTTACTCTGTGGTGATGCATACCACCAGCTTTACCGCGACCACCTCTGCAACCACCTTTTCTGTCTGTTAGCCAAAAAATACACAAGTATTAGCAAAGAAGTTATTTAATAATGAAAAGCATAATAGATAATAAATTTGTTAGATTCCCCTCTCATTTAGCATTCTTTTTCAAGCTTATTTCATTTTTTCTATAGAATTCTTTCAGCATATCCATTGGGTTTATATTCTTCCCATATTGCCAGTCCTATTGAATTTCCTATTTTTGCTCCTTAGATCACTTACGTTTGCCGACTCTTCCTTGACCGTGTGAGACGTGTCCTCTGAGCTTTCTTGTCTTTCTGAGATGTGAAACCATTTCTTTTGTCTTAGTATATTATCCTTTTTGTTTAATTTTAAGTTATTTCCTTGGGACGAAATGTATCCCTCCCGCTTTTTGATCTCCTTGGAACATTGATTAATTTGCCTCCAAGGATAGCTTATAGTTTCGCACTTATTACAAGCACTACAAAGATAGGAAGATCTTCTAAATATGGATGGGAGGGAAAGGGAAAATGAAAAGGGAAAAATCAAATAAAATAAATAAACATACATACATTTAGACATATTCAGCAATTAAATATTTTTGTGTTTTAGGTGATAACTTTACAATGGATTAGTTTTAGAGAAGCACATACAATGAGAATAATAAGATATTGATAATAAATGAAGGGATTGGATTGAAAAAAATAAGAAAAACGCACTTTAGATTACTATTAATAATGGAATACTCTTGTGAAATACTATCAAGAATATGGTAGATTATTGGTATTTAACGGTTTCTTGACTAAGTTTTTGTATTTTCCAGAAGCAATAGCAGGTAACTGTGGCTGGAGTTGAAGATGCTGGATTTATTGTTTCTAAGCAAGTTCTTCGAAGTCTTGAGTACCAAAGGACTACTGTTAATAATGATGATAATGATGATGGTTTTGCTCCTATTAAAGCTGTTCATTACGCATATCAGGTGAGAAATGCTAATTGGAAAAAGAAACGAACAGATTACTTGGATTATTAGTATAAGTATCAGCTAATTATTGTTATTCTAATCTTGGTGAACTATTTGGAGATTATTAAAAAGGATTGGTAGTGTTGCTGTTAAATCCGAGATTAGGATTAGTTAACTCGAAGGAATGCTCGGGTGATTAGGATCTTTGTGTGAAGGATTATTGGTGCGGTTGCTGTTGTTGTTCTTGAGAAAACGAAAAGTTAGCAAAATCCATGTGATTCTGGTGTAGTTATTGGGATGATGGTGACTACTACTACTATTCAGTGATAGGATGATGTTGGTAATTCTACTGATTCTGATCAAATCTACTTCCACTGCCTACTATTGTTAGTGGGAGTGGGCTAAATGAAAACTCATGATGCAACTTCAATCCTTATTGCTACTACAACTGCTAAAGTTATTGAGACTAAACCTACTCAAACTGATTGGTGTTACTGCTATTATGCTACTCTTATCTACCTGCAATTAGCATATTATTATTGTTGTTAACATCCTAATTCAATCTCTCTTTATTAATAATATTCTAAGTTTCCCTAGTTTTTCCTTCTTTCTTGATCTTCTCAAACTGCTCTAAGAGTTTTTGATACGTATGCTAATTCTACAATAGATACTAAAAGAACGTTTAGAATGTGTATCTCTCTTGTGGATGATCTGCAAGATGGAAGAGAAACTCTTATAGAATCGCTAGGATTTCTGTAGGGAATCGCTCGATGTTGACATCCATCACGGATATCACTCCATCTCCGTTACTGTCCATAGCGTTGAAGATATCATATTATAGATAAAGCATAAATGATGGTGATGATTGTTAGGGCTGCTATGGTAGCAACAATAATCCTTCTGCTTTAGCAATCTTTGTAGCGTCTTTCTCTCTTAGTAATCTACTCACAAGTGGTTCTTTGCTATTAGTATCCAACTATTAGTAATAGTGATCTCCCATATTTGGATATTATTCTTATGGTTGCTGGTATTATTAGAAGTACTATTGTTCTTATTTCTTGGGAATACTTTCCTTAGGGTATGATTGAATTCGTTCTTATCCTTATTCTTCTTGCATTACTACCATTCCTTTCTTCTTCCTTTGCGATATCTTCTCTAGATCTACACTCAGCACTATTTGCTATGCATCATCGTTAGGAATTCCTTATGACAATACAATATCGTTATATTACAATTATTCCTGCTACTACTCTTCATTACGCAATTCCTTTCTGCCTTTGCTTCTAGTTATATTACTGTCCTTCTCAACATTACTCTTATTTCTAATGCTACTAGTCATTCCTGGAGGAGTCTAGCTTCTTCTTCTGCCACTTACTTTATTTATCTCCTGATTCTTAGTCAATTTGGATTCATTTAGAATATGACTATTCGTTCGTTGACGTATTAATGAAGGAGCTTATTGTTATTAGGGTTGCCTTCTACTAGCTGGTGATGTCTAGTGGCTTCTATCAGTGTGGAATGGCTTCGAAGAATCTTTATGATGAGTTCTCTCACTCGCGTTATTGTAGCTAGTATTAACATCAGGTCTAGTATTCCTGTGTGATTAACTACCCGAATGAAGATGAATAGCCGTTGGATGCTGATTGCTAGTCGTAAACGATCTGTTGATCTGACTGCTATTATTCGATTTGCTTCTGAGCGCTGACATGTTCAAAGGAGGAATTAGTTAGTTGTTATTCTTGTTATTCTTGTTATTCTTGTGGGCTACTGCAGAAGAAGGAGTGCTCGTAGCTGGATTGCTGACACGAGATAGAGTAAGATCTTATTGCGTATGTTCAAGCGAGGAATCTTATGTTTCTTCGATTTTCTACAGGTACCAAGTAGCAGCAGCAGTAAGAGATTCTTCTTATTATCGCTGTCTGCCTTAAGATAACTGCGATTACTTAGAGCTTTTAGGTTATTTAGAATTATGAACTGCTGCTGGTTTAGTAGTTGTTTCTGCGATGACCATTCCTTTACGAGAGTTTTAATTCATCGTGCTGTTAGATGCTGTCATGCTTGGTAGCAGCTAAGCATCTTGTAATCGCCCTATGATCTTCTAATCTTCATTGTTGCTAATTCTGTAGCTTAGGTCAACTTACTGCAACTGTTACTCTCTCTTATTCTTCGATTATGTTAGATTCATCTATGGAGAAGTCACAGCAGCTGCAGAATACTCCGAGTGTCTCTTCTTTCTGTCATCCAATTGACTACGATTTAATTACTATTAAGTTTGTTACTGTTGTGATTGATTTTCACTAATGATTCTCTACTATTTCTCATAATTCTCTTAGCATTCCTATTCATTCCCTCCTTTCCTTGAAGGTTCCAACTATTATTACGATTTTTATCCTTAAATCCTTTAGTTAATTTATATTGTTTCAATCTATTACTGTTGTTATTACTACTGTAGCTTATCCTTTGCTGCTATTTTACCCACCGCTAACTTCCCATTATTCTCACTAGGATTGAACATAAACTGATGATAATAATTCTATTGCGATGATGAGTTAGTCGTGAGACTTTGCACCTCTTCTTCTTCCTTTCCTTCGCTTGTCTAAATCGATGATGTCTCGTGCTACTATTTCTGCAGGTATTATCTATTCAATCTATCTGCTATCTGTACTGTTACCTCTTTTTCTTACTATTATTTCTACAATTTCTCTGCTACTTTCGCTTGTGCTTAGTTGATCTGCTATGTGATGTGCTTCACCATATGCGCAACGCAATCATCTTGCAGATCGTGAGTCACGCAGAATGTCTATGCTAGTTTGATTACATCGTCACCTTGGTAGACCTTCAATACACCTGTTTCACTCTCACTGATCTGCAGTTTCACCACTGCGAGAAGGGTTTTACTACCGTGACTACTGTAGCTATTATTGTTGTTATTGCTATTGCTATTGGTATTGCTGCTGATGGTTTTTGTGCTGTTTACTGTTCGATTGCTGCTATGCATGCTAGCTTGCGCACTAGCATTGGGTGATTTCATAGCCAATATGGATACTATGTCGTCAAGAATATTCTGGAGTTGAGGATGGTGTTGAGTGTTGAAGTTGTTGCTTTGCTGTGGCTGTGCTTGTTGGTTGATTGATGGCCTGCAACAGTTAAAATGAAAAATATGCTTTTGTTTCCTTATTTTAAATGAACTAATTATTCAAGGAATTCTATCTATGAAAGTCTTTACTAGCTATGCGAAAATAATAATCCAAAGAGATCATCGCACTCCTTGCATAATCTTCAAGAGGATATTTGTTTTTAATTATTAGTTAATCAGTTTATGTTTGTTCTGTGAGGGAAATGCTATTGCAGTCATTCTAAGGAGATTTCGTCTACTCCATTATTTGTTCGAGCTCAAGCACAAAAATGAATGAATGTCATGAGGGAAAGAGAATTGAGGAATAATAACGAATAATCAAATTGAATGAGCTAATTCATAGAATTGAACTACTTTTTAGTTTGTTGATTCAGATAATTAACATAACACGAAGTGCATAATATTTAGTAAATAAGGATTGATTATTGGATATTGTTGACAAAAGAATGAGTTCATATTAATAAAAGAGGAAGAATATCCTTTCGATTATTTGAAAAGATGATATTGCAATGAAAATTCATGGGGAATCAAAAAGTTGATTGCTTGCTTAGAGTTCTTCAATTAGAGAGATAGGTTAAAAAAAATAGGTTTTTTAGACACCAAAATTTAGAGTATCATTATCACTACTGATAGATTGGTTGACAGAAGAAAGAATTCTTTTATTTTGGATTCACCTAAGGTTGTGGTCAATAGGAGGGCGATTCAAGGTATGATTAGATTATTTTCGTTTGTTTTTTATTCTTTGGTTTTTCGAATTCCAGCAGAGATGAGTGAACAAGAGGGAGCAACTGGTATCAAGGGACTGAATAGAAAGAGCTATGATATTCCTGATTGCCCCGTTTGCTTGGAAGAATTAGTGAGTGATCTTGTGTGTGCGCCTTGTGGTCA
>Ga0302271_10002803_pt1 | contig 15361 bp, 5 predicted proteins | sample III_Bog_N1_1_FD_198767 | JGI IMG/M metagenome (GOLD analysis project Ga0302271, IMG submission 198767) | Peat permafrost microbial communities from Stordalen Mire near Abisko, Sweden - III_Bog_N1_1 | ecosystem: Environmental > Terrestrial > Soil > Wetlands > Peat | place: Sweden: Abisko... | reverse complement strand
AATAAATCCTAATATTTTTATTCCTTGATTTTCTCATACTGGCTTAAAATAAAAGTCCTTAAAATTATTTGTAGCCTTCTTATTAATTTTTAGAGCCACTCAAAAGTGGTACAATGATGCTATGTAATAAGAAACTAATTCTAATCATTTTAGAAACATTAATAATTTGAGGATGTAATTTCTTTAACAATTAAAAATATGTGTATCTTAGCACATTTTTGATCAAAATTGAAGTTCTCTCAAAGGAATCAAATAGATACAGTTGATAAAAAGGCAAAAATAATTTAGTTTTAAATTCAATCCTCATGTTTGCTCATTTTTCATAAACCAAATTGTTGAAAGCATCGCTTTTGGTTGCTCAAGCATTCTCAATAGTTTCAGCTAATATTAACAACAGTGAAGCATTGAGTTAGTCGCATACTTGTTTTTCAATAATTTGATTAGGAGAATCATTCAATATTAAATGTCTCTATTAAGTGGGTAAGGTATTATAATTGTGATAATGATAGCAATGCACTTCTGCTTTAAGAACGTCGATATGGGTAATTTCTGAAAATTGTTTTCACTTGAAGAATAAAAAAAATTTTCTTATTCGGAAAATTCCAATAGCAGTCAATGGATCAATCTCAGCAAACACCTATCAGAAATAATTAAAACTGAGAAATTGTATTAATTCTTTCTTTTTTGACCTTTCTTGTTTAAATAGTCGTAAAGGTAAAATTGTAATTAAAATCAGAGATATTCCTAATATTAAATAAAAGAAACTGTCAAAATATTTTAAAATTACTTTTTAATTATTAAACTAAATCTACTTTTGATTGATTTCGCATTCACTCTAAGATGCATACCCCTTTTCATTATAAAATCATTAATAACAAATTGAATTTCCAGGAATCTAATATTTAAAAGGATACTCTGATCATTGAAACACTTGGAATTGTTTTGGTAAGTTTTAGAGGAATAGAATTTCTTTGGATATCTTATGTTATTTTTTGTTTTCCCCTTGATAATTAAGAGCATGAAAATATAATTCTTTTATTGGAATGAGTTACTGAGAGATCGAACCAAAACAAGGAAAATTCACATTTGCTTTCTCTTTTCGAAAGTTCTTTTATTCTGTGAATTCTCCTGTTTTTACTTACAGATAACAAATTTATGTAATTTTTAATATGTAATGTAGGGAAATGAGTAATCCCAGTCAAGAAAAGGCATTCTTAAATAAATCACAAATCAAGGAGGGGAATAATAGAGGTTACCGATAAATGTAAAGGAAACATCCTAATCTTACCAAAAAAAAATTATTCCTATTAGATAAATTCAATTGAAATTATTACATTGAAACTTAATATGTACAAAACGAAAGTGAGAAAATTTAAGATTAATCTTATTTAATAATTAATATTGAAATTGAAATGAGTCTGTGTGTGAATGTCTATTTTTAATATGCCTGCTTCTATTGTGCTTGCTTCAGCTTTACCGATTTAAAGATATAAAGAGTTTATTTTATAAAAGCTAATGTTCCTTAATTTATCTTTGTTTCCTCATCTGAATGGCCTTAACGATTTAAAAATACTAATCAATATCTTCTTTTGAGTTATTTAATTCAGTAGCTAATGATTTGGTTTTGCATAGTGAAGATGGACTTGCTGTATAATGTGATTTATTATCATTATTAGAGTGTGAAGAAGAACTAGATTTAGCAGATGTGCAGCCCATTTGGATCAGTTTGATGTTTGTTTTATTGAGGTTATCTTGGAATATATCCAGAGAATTTCTTTTTGATTTATTTGTTTTATGAGATTTACTTAGAGCTATGACTTCAGCTAAGAAGGGAGATTAATGGGAATATGAAATTAAAATAAGGCAAAATTAGCTTAGCTTTTTAAAAACTTAAGATTAATAAATGCTTATGTTTGAGAATGAGAAACTAGTTCATATTCGTCAAACCAAAATAGAAAGTTCTAAGCATAACTCCATGTAAATAATAAAGAAAGAAACAGGGTTTTAAAGCAGTGAAAACGAGGATTTTGAGCAATTATTTCAACTCAAGCAAGATTTCCTATGAATAGAAAAATATTTATCTTTTTCAATTTGATTGTCTATTTGAAATTATCCTCAGAAGTAAATCAATCTGGACTGAAATTGTAAGTATGAATAAATAGTCTCTCGTTAATAAATAAAATAGATCGTTTAGCAGAATGAAATAGTCTTTCACTTTAGTTCAGAAAAATCATCCACTGGCTGCATTTTAGTAACACGCTTGAAAGGGTATTGGTTGAGTCTCTTTCTTACTCTTAATAATTGAATTTACATTATACTTTTAACTTTTACTTAAAAAATCTTAAATTGTCTTTCTCTATTCTATTTTATTCCAATTTATGTGGTGCTTGATCCACATGATTCTACAGCATTTTTTTTCATTTTGAAATAAATACAAATATTAAGGTTGTCTAAGCAAATCATTCTATTTCAGTTCTTAATTTTGTGAACTCCAAATATTTTAAAACTTTTCTAAAAATAGCTCTTCTGAATTTATCTTTTTAGATTGTATTACTTAACAAAATTTTAATATCATTGACATTTATTTGCCTAGAATATTTAATAAATATTTGAAAAATTAATTTCGCAGTTATGTTTTGGCAGTTTACCATAAAGAAAATATTAAATCATTTGACATTTCGTTTGTGAAAAAGATAAGCTATGGGAAGATATTAATAAATTACAAAATCATTTAACCATCATTAGCCTAACTACTCAATTCATATCAATTTCGAGGTGTGGTTAAGTTTCTTTGTGCTAGGAAAAAACCAATTAATTGCACTGAAAACTACAGAAATATAAGATTCAAACACATTCTTAGTCAAGAAAAATGAGATAATTGTATAAAGAAGAGAAAAGTGCAAGGATATATTTTATCCGCCATGCTGAAAGTAATAACAACGTTATCTTGGATCAAAAAAATATCAACTACGAGGAATCGAGAGCTTCGGATCCAGGTTTATCTGAGAAAGGAAAGTAGCAGGCACTTGCTTGTGCTAACTATTTGCGCGAAAGAGGCATTCATCCATAAATTAGTATGAGAAGAAGAAGAAAATAATCCTATTATCTCCACTTGCTTGATACAATTTGTATTCGTTGATTTAGTTTATAGTAGCTGCTTTGTAAGGGCATTAGAAACAGCAAAAGTACTCTAAAATGAATTCAAATGCGAGGGAAAGGTAAAATGATTTGGATATGCTAAATATTATTAGTAAATTAAAGTCAAAAGTTGCTTAGAGAATTACATGAGATAGGAGGACTCAATCATAAAGGTGTAGGACTCAAAGGGCATGGTCGTAAATATGTAATATTCGATATCTCTGGACTGATTTGATGATTGATTTTTATTGACAGTTTGAGACAGAATATCCTTCTTTCCAGCTCGATTAAAGCATTTAAGAAGAGGGATGGTTTTTTCATGAGAAAAAAGAAACACACGAACAAGGTATAGAAAGAATGAAAAGAGTTGTAGAGGTTATTCTGAAACTAGCTGAAGAACTGCACAGTAAAAATAAATACAAGGTACTAATCACACTGTTAATGTTTATTTCCTTGAATTTTGGAGAGAACAATAACAACAACAAAGATTCAAGGGTACCTGAAGTAATTTTTATCTCCCATGGCAACTTTCTAGATTAAATTGTAGGTCATTTGCTATTTCGACAGTCAAATATGAGTAAGAATTAAGTTAGCTATGAGTATGATCAACATTCTTCTATTTTTCATAGTAACTTATATTGCGCATGAAAACACTGGCATAACTGCCTTCGATGTGACAGTCTCAGGGAAATTCTTGGTAAAATACCTCAATGACTCATGCCACTTAGATGAATTAAAACCGTTGAATATTGAAAGTCAAGATAATCATTAAGATGCTTCGTCTACTCTTCTAACTTAAAAATAATAAAAATGAAGGAATAAAACTACAACTAATAATAAAATCTAAATAAACTTGGTTTCATCCAATGTTTATCTGTACACTTATTACATTATTATCTCGCCACTCTGTGAATGACTGGAACTAAACAAAACTGAGAAACGAAGAAACTACTGAAACACAGCTAGGCTAACACAATTATAATCTTATCGATACTTGTATTTGAGTTAAATGCTTTTTATGATAGGATTTACTTGTCAAAAATATGATATTAATTACTTTTTTGATATTTAGATCTACAATTTATCTTAAAAATGTTTCTTTTTGAGATAAAAAACTTGAAGAATAGTATATTTTTAGATCAATAGATCAAGAATAAAATGGTAAAAATTATTGTTGTAGCTGTTTTTAGCTCAATAAAGAAAAAAGATTAATAAATAAAAAATAAAACGAAGTATGTCATAAAAGAGAGAAACCTCTTTATTTTGAAACAACAAACATCAAACAGAAACTAAATGGATGTAAATTAATCACCTTTCACGAGGGAAGGATAATAGAAATTCAATTATCTCTAAATAAACTAAATTTATCTGCGGTTTGAGAAAATCATCCGATCAATATTACTCCATATTATTTTTTTGACTTGTCAAAAAGGGTGACAGCTCATCAGAGACTGTAGGCAATGCATGAGGCACTTCCCTTGCATTTGTATTCACCAGTCTACACTGATCCTGATTTGTAAGTATCAGCAAACTTGGCAAGGTCAGTGATTCCGAGGGCGGAGAGATCATTGTGAGTTTCTCCCTTGGGTGATTGGTACTGATTGATAAATCTGGTAAGGTTGAGGTAGCGAGAGCACAAGAAGGTCTGAGAAATGAGGTTATCACTGAGAGGAGAAACTATATTCTCAAAAGCGCATGTGTTTAGTTTTGCAGTTGTGCCAGTTGCATTAGCAAGGGTACTCACCAAAGTAGACCAGTCAATAGATTCACTGCCTCTAGCAATAAATCTCTGATTTGGGAGGGAAGCTGTTCCAAGGATCTTTTGAGCTGCTTGAGCAACGTTGAGTGTGTGGACAGGTTGGAGTTTTGCTCCAGAGGGCTTGAAGTAGATGGATCTAGAATTTACTAAGCGAGAAATGATTTAAGTGACAACGTTTGAGTCAGGTCCGAAAGTGAGGTCAGTCTTGAGCTCAACGATGTTAGGGAAAGCTAAACGAGCTTCATTTTCAGATTGAGTAGCAGCATGGGCAGGGTTTTGCTCAGCATAATGGTCGTTCTCAACTGGAGTGACTGCAAGCAATTTCTTGACTCCAACTTTAGTACTGAGTTGAGCAGTGTGCTTGAGGAGATTGAGTTTGCTAGGAACATTCTAATAGTAATCGTGAGTGACATAAACTACGTCGGTGGCTTGCTTGAGTGCTGTTTCAAGGTCAGTCATGTCGGTGAGCTTAACTTCGGAAAGCTTTGTATTATTAGGGGTCAGTGTATCCTTGAAGTTCAAGTATCTCTCAACATAGTAGTAGTTTGGGAACACATCGGCTACGATAATTCGTTCATACTTGCCAGAGGCTTGAAGAGTGCGGATTATTCCTTGGGCTACTTTATTGGCTCCTGAAATGACGACTAAGCTCATATTTGTGAGGTAACTTTTTTTCTAACTTTCTAGTTTTTTTTGCTTTTTTTATTGTTTTTCCAATAAAATTTTCTCTCTAAACGCAGATCTGCAACTCAACACAAAGCACAGAGGTATTCAATTAAATATTAATTGAAAATGTGTTTATTATGAAAAGACATCCAAAATGAATAACATCTTCTTAGTTTATATTCAAAATAAAAATCTAAAATCCATGCTGACGAAGTATCATTTTGTATCATAAATCAATTACTTTTGAAATATTAATTGCAGGTACTAAAGAAATCTGAGAAAAATATTGAATGGTGTTAAGATAAAAACAAATGAACAAGCTGAATTAACTCAAAATTGATTTTGAAATATATTCTGAGAGTCAGTGTATGTATGTCTTTTTTTCTTCTTCTTTTGGTGATGATCACTCTGGAGTAGCACCAGCCAAACCCTGTTTCTTTCTCATTTCGAAGTAGAGTCTGAAGTTCTAGTTTCTGCATGGGTTGACAACAATGCTATTGCCTGGAAGTTCATAGTACATCATTTGGAACATAGGAATAGCTGGCATACCCCATCTTTTGATAAAAACAATAAAAGCATTTAGTATTTCATCAAAGTATTTATTTAATTTTCTTTTACTTTTGGTCATGATAACCGAAGCTAGTAGAGCCACTGCCTTCAATATTGTGTCCATTTCTGAGAATAGCGTATTGCTTCTTAGAGTTGTTGACTGTAATTTAGCAAACAATATTGAACTAAGATTCATTAAAACAAACTATCTTTACTTGATTGCATTTTTAGTCTGATGAAACTGAGAGAGAAACCAATGATCATGCTTGTTGCAATCAACCTATTATTGTTTATTATTTTTTTATTAGTCATTCTCTAAATATTCCATTAATAATTACGATGGCTTAGCAAGTCTGGCCTTGTAGGTCTTCCAGAAGACGTAGCCAATAGGGTTCTTGAAGAGTCTCCAAAGATTCTTGAACCATCTTCTCTTGTTGCCTCTATCGTTGAATTTTTTTCCAAGCTAAACAAAAATTATATCTCATTAAATAGCCATACAAAATAAATCAAAGATCCTCTACCCTGAATTTCTCGAGTTCCCAATCATGAGCCTTTCCCATACTGTTAAATATTCAAAAATCATTAAAAAAATGCTAAATTTTATAATTGAAAATACCTTCTCCATATCATTTCATATCTCTCCTTCTTGTTAGGAACAGAATGGGCTATTTGAGCAAAAAAGAAATGAGTTCAAAATCGTCGCAGTCAAGTTATTCTGCCCAATTGAATAAATTGTAAGTACCGATGAAGTTGTAGCCAGGAGTTCTTGTCTTAGCTGATGAGTCAGCACTATTGTGGTTTTTAACCCACAAGTAGTCGGATTGCATTTTTTCGTGGACGGACATTGCTTATTAGTCTTAATTTACTCTTTGTTTTATCTTCCTTTTGTTTATTTATTCCTGCTCTTTCTCTTCAAACTTCCTAAATCTGAAATAAAAAAACAAGATTTCTTCATTAAATCTTTTTATCCCTTAGTAATTATTAAACCTTAAAATGACAAAAATAATAAATATTAAAAATACTATTACAATACCCAGATCATTGAGTTTTATGTACTTGATGCTTGCCCATTAAGCCCCTAAGCAATACAGTATCTTAACAACAGAAATGGATACCAAGTTAAAAAAAAAATTTCTTGTTGAAGGTTGTTTTTCAGTTTAAAACAGAATATTTTTGTTAAAAATTAAGATTCTTAGGAAACTACTTGTCTTAAAAAAATGATAAAAAATAAAAATTAAAAATATAAGAATGCATCTTTGCAGGGGGGTACTTTAGATTAGAACACGTTTCTTATGTTTTGCTTATTGGAATTATGAAAAGCTAACTCTGTTTATTATCCATTTTTACGGGTATTCACATACATTTATTTAGAGATATGTTTGCTAAAAATTTTTTTTAAATCCAAATGAATATTTTGAAAACTAATGTAATTTGTTTGTAGGTTTACTAATGCTCAAAGAAATTTAACACGAAAAGGTATTTCTTTAAAATTATTTATCACAGAACGTAAGTATTGTACTCTATTACATTCTATTTATATTTTCACCATTTTAATAAGAAATTAAGGCAACACATTTAGAAAAGAGATTATGAAAGAATGTAAAAAATAAAGGTTTGTCATTATTCTGATAAACTCTCTCAATACTTTCACCCCCTTTTTCAATCAACTATGTTCATGGATTTGAAACTAAATATGAGATCTAAGTTGATCATTAGAAATGGTAATACAATATATTATGAACATTTTTATATTTCCTAACAAAAACAAAACGTAATAAATCCAATATCAAGAATCTCCACTAGCAACTAACAGACTTTGTAGATTATTTTGAATGTATGCAAGGATTTTTTTGACGTTATTTGGGGTTGTATCAAGGAGCTCAGCGACTTTTTGCTGGTTTCCGAGTCTTTCGTAAATTTTAGCAACTCCAAGAAAGTCAGCATTCCGAAGATATTGAAAGTATCGTTATTTTCTGTTCTTCTGCATGAAAAAACTGCATTTGAAGAACTTTGGGACCTGTATACCTTACTCTTTTTCAAACATTGCTAGAATATTTAGCTGTTTCTCCATATCTTCGGCACTTCTAGCTTGTGCAGGTTCAGATTACTTTTTCTTGTAAGTTTTCTTTTTCTAAGGATTTTATGGTGCCTGCTGTTGATTATTGATGGCTCCTTAAGAATCAAACCCATATGCTTCATATGTTTCTTCTTGTGGTTACTAGCCGTAACCTTCGTAAATCTAATATTAGCCTTAGCCATAGTCATTATTAGGATAAAGCTAATCCTCCATCATATTAACATTTTCTTATCCCTCATACCCATAAGGTTCTTCCCCATATGATTAGCCATATTATTACTCTTCGTTCTAATAATCTTGTTCTTCGTAGTCATCTCCAGAAGGATAACTACTTGGATAACTACTCGGGTAGTTATTTGGAATGAATTACTGTTACTATTAAAATTATTATTCCTATATAAATTATTATCCTTCTTCTAAGCCATCTTCGTATCCTCTCTAAACAGGGTATTGGTCAGCTGGATCATATCCTCTTTCTTAAGAATAGCCAATTCCTTAATCGAATCTGTAATCTTACACATTTTGAGACATATCCTAGAATAATAATAAAAAATTAACACAATATCAGACCATTCGGAATATGAAATCATTAACAATGAAAGATCTTACTTGAGAATTATGTGATTGAGAGGATTGTGATAATTGTGCTTCAGTCATATTAGAAGCACACACTTTGAGGATTGATTCAAGGGAATCTTCTAATTACTCATTAGTCTAGGAAAGGCTTTCGAAGAAACTCGGAGATAAATTTGCAGAGTTGTAATTTTATTGAACAATTGATATTTTGCTGTCAAGGATAGAAGCAATTTTGCGAAGATTAACTTCAATAAGCTCAAGGTTAAGTTCTAAAGAAGTAGGTTCTCTCGCATCCTTCGATTATTTTAAGGGTAATTTCTAACTCATTTTTTAATAAATTTGGTTTTTTTATTTGTTTAGAAAATCAATTGATTTCTTTTATTTTTCCAGCTTAGACTCCCTTCACTTTAGAATAGAGAGGGGGAAATTTCAAATAACACAGCTTTGATTAACTGATGAGGGAAATCTAAGCATTAGAATCTCTGATACTTTTCAAAATTTAATCTAAAAAAAGGTAAGAGGCAGATTACTTTTAAGGATGTTAAAAATATGATATTTTATGAAAAGAGTTGACGTGTGAGAATAATATGAAGGAAAAAGAGAAGAAATTATATTTGGCAGAAAAAATGTGCTTGTAACAGTTTAGGAAAAGATAAAGAAAATTTTATTTAGAATGAAAAATTTTTCATTAGATTATTTGATAAAAATTAAAAAAAAGGACATTTCCGCTTGAAAGTAATATTCAAATTAATCCTCGATAGTACTCTTTAGAAGAAGGAGCAGATCTTAAATATTTGTTTTCTGGAGGGATAATGCTAAAAACAATAACTCTTCAATGTTAAATGCAGTAATGCATAAAAATCTTCTCAATACATAAATTAACCAGAAATAGCATGCCAGTGCCTCTTTGAACATACGCTTCAGCAAAGATTGATACTGCATTTCTTATGAAAACATCAACAGTAACAAATTCAGTTACTTACTCCAAACAGAATTATCAAATAGTCTTCACTTTAAAAATAAACTCAATTAGCGCCTTCTTTTTTAAATATAAAAATATTACTTATTTTTGTATATTTTTTATATTTAGGGCCATTAAATGTACTATGTTAACAAGGAAAGTCATTTTAATATCAACATCATCTTTACATTAAAAGAAATCATCATTTAGTTCAAAAACAAAAGATTATGAACATATTGAAAAATAATGGCACAATTCTTTTTGCTACGATGAATGATAGAGGATTGAGAAATCAAAGTCAAAAAAAAGATTAGCCTTTCTTACAGTATCATATTAAAAATAACCTTGAAGAAATAAATTATTTTTTTATTTTTTTCTTACTTTTTTTATTCTTACTTTTTTAAAAGAAAATAATAAAAAAAGACATTAAAACAAATAGTTAAAAAAAGTGTAAAAAATAAGAAAATATGAGCCAAAAAGTGATATTATTTTTTTCAAAATAATAATAAGTTTAAGGATAAGAATAGTGAAACAACCTGTTTATGAATAGATCGATAGATTCAATCAGAAAACAAGAAAAAAACATAAACTCAAAACAATTGAACAAAATCATTTAAGATAAAATAGCTTACAAACAAAAATCTTTTAAATGAGATTTTCTCTCATTAAAAGAGAGAGGTAGATGCAAGCTTAGAAGCCCCATTTTTAAATGAAAGGATTGAGATAAGAATTTGTTAAAAACTCATAGCTTATTATTTTGATAAATTGCAGCTAGATAATTTGAGATTTTTTTGGTGCTTGATTTTGGGATTTACAACCACAAAAAACCATTAAGAGCCAAAGGAGAGATACATTTTGGATGTAGAAAATAAAGGAAGCAAAAACAGAGAGAAAGTAATCTTAGAACTATTATTACAAAAAATACGAAAAATTTGATTTTACTCACCAAAAATATTCAACTTAGATAATAAGCTTAGATCTTATGTTTAAGTCAGAAATTACTCGTTGTTCTGGAGGAAATATTACAAAATCTCGTTAAAGAAAAAATTGAATTCACATCTTTTAATTAGAAACTCCTGATTTCGTTATTCGAGGAGTTTAGAAAAATATTGTACAAGCATAAAAAAGAAACAGCTTACTACTTTAATATCATATTATCAATAAGATTACTTAGAGACAAAATATTAATTGAATAATGTAGCCTATCATTAGCTTAAAAAACTCCTTTTTCTATTATAAAATAATAAGAAAACCAATAATAAAAAAATAAATTAACAACAAAAAATACAATCCAAAATATTGCTTTTTGTTTTTAATAAGTATTGACACAAATTCACCTGAAACAAGATGATTTAACTACTTTATACATATTATTCATTTCTTGAATCTTTGGTTATTTAATGCTTATTAAGTTAAGTAATTATTAGTTCAGTTTTTTCTGGCATGTTTCACAAAAGAATATGGCTGCTACTCAACTTCTGCATAGTGTTTTCTTGCTGTAGAGGTCAGAGACTAATTGTCTTTTTATTATCTTATGTCTATTAAAACAAATTAGTTGAAAAAAAATATTAAATTCATAAACGAAAAGTATTTTAATAGAAATTATTACTTGGTTACAGAGGTATTGTCCGAGCTGTAGGATCACCTTTTTTAACTAATCCGAGAGATAGAGATTTCCCCTTTGAATGCTACCTTACAGGCGATTTACTTTTAGAGAGAGTGGCTTTAAACTGCTTAGGTTCTGGAGGCTTTGAGGCTAAAATTATTTGCAATTTTCGTTATGGATTCTACTATTTCTCTTTTGAATTTTGCTAACAATTTGAATTTTCATCTGATAAATTCTTTTTCAAGACATTTGTGAATGATTAATTCCTGTTCAACTTTATTCCCGCAGTTTAGTTCGAAGCACTGTTCCATCTAGTTGTTACTGACATTGCTTATTTGGATATGTCTGAAGGTTTGAAGTTTGCTGTTTTTGGTGATGAAAAAGTAAGACCAGATTTTTAACCTCGAGAAGGAGAAGGTTTGAATAAATGATATTTTCCTTCCAGAATAAGCTCACTAAAAGTCAATGGTTTGTTTGGAGTGACTGTTTCAGCTGTCATATTTAGTTTTCCATAGCTTATTTTTGGAATATCATTGTGAGAAAGATCATCTTGATCCATCGTTTTATTTTTTCTATCAAAGCAATGCAACCCGTTGTTAATTCTTTTAGGTGTTTCGATACTTTCAGCACTACCTAAATCTGCATTCCTTTTCCTTTAAATTGCATTTTAATTAAGTAATTATGATATGTCAAGAATAAAGATAAGCTTACATGTTGAGAATGAATTCTTTATAAGAAGAAGATCTTTTACTTAAAGGAGCTTGAATCTTAGCATTGCTTCTATCAATTTTATATCCAACACTAGGAATACTTTGCAAGCTCTAATCCTTTTAAAACTTAGATGAATCAAGAGATCGTTATGATCTTGTGGTTGTGGATACACTATCAGGAATATTTATAGAATTCAAATGTTCTTTGTTTTTTAAGATGCAATCTGAATTTATGGAGAAAGCATTATTGTATGATTTTTTTGTTTTCGTAAAGAGCTAATAAGTTGCTTCTTTGGAGGTCTTTTATTGAGAAGAAGCTACTTCTTACGGTTAAAGAAATACACTATCTGGATTAAGAGATTCAAGTTGAGAGGGTCTTATTGTATTTAAAGATAATTCCTTAGTCAAAATATGATAATTATCTAATCTTTCATCGCTTATTGGAGTTATTCTCTCCGAAGAAGAAAAAGAAGATGGAGAATACAGCTTTTGTAAGGGAGAAACTTCTTCTACTTCTAGAAAATCTTAGGAGCATTTATCATATCTGCTCCTTGATAAGCTCTTTTTGTGAGGAACTGACGAAATACTCGAAGGAAGGCTATTAGGAGCTTAACTAATAGGTAAATTAAGGCATTTAGCAAGGTCGAGTTTTCGAATTTTATTTTATCCTACAGAAAGCACGTTTAGACTGCCCGAACATGTGCTGCCTGCCCTGGTTTGTTAGGAACTGATTGATTTTTAAGGAAATTAGATTTGTGAATAATTCGAATCATTATTACTAATAATGCTGAAGCTACTTTCATCGTTTCGCCATGTGTTTTCTTAGTTGTTTGCTTAGATTAATTATATATCGTACTCAGATAGACTTTGAAGTGGTTATATTTCGGAAGGAATGAATGAAAAGCTTATTTTTCTTATTTTTTCTCTAATTTCTTCATTGTATTTGCGAATACGGTCTTACTCAAAATTAGGATATATTTCTTCTTTCTAACCTTATTAAGCCAGTGTTGGTTAACAATTGGAGCTGATTTAGTACACTGAATTATAATTTTCATCATACTTCCCTTCATTCTTTAAATACATCTATTCTGCAGGTGTCTCTTTTATTTCCACTTTTTGCTCTGAATTTTAATCTTAACCTATTTTTCCCTTCTAATCGATTTGATATTTGTTCTCTTAGCTAAGAAAATGAGGCATTTTATCACAGTCATCTTATTGTAATGCTTACGAACATATCGAAGATGTTTCAGAAGAGGAAGCAGATTTTTAGGAATTATCTCCTTGCTTGCATAAATTATATGCCACGCGATTTGGATACTGGCTGTTATCATAGTTTGAATCTTCTGGCTAGTTATGTATCTTGATCTGATCGGGAAGATTCAAAGCACTGTCAGCTGATAAATCAAATGAGATTAACAGATTAAAAAAGTGTAGCTTGTCAAATATAAACAATATAAAAGCTGTAACAAAAATATTTCTTACACTCATGCTTAGAAGATGGCTTAAAAAGAGTTGAATTATGAGCCATACCAGCAGCTTCTTCTGTAGCATGTATTGAAAAGTCAAATTGCCCTATTGGAGAGAGCTAGCTCAAAACTTTAATATTTGGCTTATCATTCTATTTAACTTCTTGCCTTTCCCCGCAGACAGAGAACTCTGATTCACATATCTCATGAAAAGTCTGTTAGTTTATCTAAGGCTGCATATTCTTAAAAGAGTCGAATTATGCTTTTATATCAGTGAATTAAGGATTCTCATTATTAGCATGAATGTCTTGAATTTCCAAATTATCAATGTTTCTACAGAATTAAGGATACTACTGCATCGGTTATTGATATTGATATTGAAACTGTAAATCAGTGAGAGAAGGTGTATGAAAGGAATGTTCATTTACAGCACTGCTCTTAGATTAAGTAATTTTGTGCGCCCAAGTTTGCTCTTATATTTCTTGATCTGACTCATGCAATTGCATTTGTTCTTCAAACATATCTTCGTTTGGATTCAACGTTACGATTCGACATGCTGCATTATTTGAAAGAGCATACATCTAACTCTTCAGGAAGGGTTTTTCGTTTTGTTGAGATTCTTCTTATTTAAATAATGTTTTCATCTAGTTTCTATAATTCTCTGAGGAAATTTGAGATTATTTTCCTTGCAAAATAACAGCACTATCCACAGCAATTTATTGAGATTCATGCTTCACAGGGAGAGCTATTGGAGTACTATTTAAGAACGAATTCATTTATTTCTAATTTGAATAATATATTTATCCTGTTTTCTCAAGAGTTTGTTCGTAGATTCGCTTTTGTTCTAGGAAGCTACTCTTTGATTTTTCAATCATTTCTCTAAGTTCACCTTGCGCGCATACTTCTTCTGGAGTAGTGTATTGTGTATCTTCAAAGTTCAAATTGCATGCCAAAATAATGCGGTCTTCTGAGCTCTCCATTCGTTTATTCTTGCAATCGAAATTATTGCTGAAATTATCATTGAAATATGAAGTTTAAGAGATTGCTTTTGGATGATCCCCTTGAGTTTCTCGCACTGTTTAAACACCAATTATTTGTCAATATTTGCACTATTAAATTTAGGAATGTGTTGGCAAAGAGTTATTTTACTGAAGGTTGGTGAAAGCTTAGAACTTAGATAGTCCTACTTCCCATTTGTTTTGCTACCGTAGTGCGAATAATCCATCCTACAAAAACATGGTTCAGAAAGGCATTCTTAAAATTTCTTAATCATCTTCATAAATAGTAAACCAATGAGGAATTCGTTTTTTATATACAGTAATCTTGCTAAATAATGTACATTTTCTGAGGAAGTTAAATCGAGAATGTTTCAACGCTTTCTAGAGTTGAGTGGTGATTCCCCATAGTACTAAGCATCTCTCCAATTGCAGGTTGCAGTTGAGTGTTTGTGTTTGAAAATTTCAGTGCTAAAACACCTTCGTCATAGCATTTCTATGGAATATTCACTTTTGTTTATTGGTTTATCTGTGCTGATAATAAAGGCTATTTGCTAATAGCAGTTGAGGAAGGATATAAATCTAGCGGTTAGAGAAGCTAAGATATTGTAGGGAAGGCATTTTCTTTATTTGAATAAATTGGGTTCCTAGTCAATGGATCTCTGTTCTGCGTTGATGGATATTGCTCCTCTAATCGCTGTTGTTGATAAGTAAATTACATAGTTAGCCCTTCTTTTCTTTGAGTGTATGGAAATTAACTTTGCTGTTGATTTAAATTTGAAGGAGGTAATATTTGATTTGTTTTGAAATCTTTCTTCGGAACGATTAATAATCTCAAAAATTACTGTTGAAAATATG
>Ga0302271_10002801_pt1 | contig 15368 bp, 10 predicted proteins | sample III_Bog_N1_1_FD_198767 | JGI IMG/M metagenome (GOLD analysis project Ga0302271, IMG submission 198767) | Peat permafrost microbial communities from Stordalen Mire near Abisko, Sweden - III_Bog_N1_1 | ecosystem: Environmental > Terrestrial > Soil > Wetlands > Peat | place: Sweden: Abisko... | reverse complement strand
ATTAAGCCTGAGAAGGTCTGAGTTGCCGTCAACTCGAAACGGAAATGCACGAGAGTGCAGAGGTGGCTACCAGAAAACAAGCGCCTATAGTTTCCATAGGTAGAAGACAGTCTTAAGCTGCGAAAGAACATCGAGGGCTTATGTACTTGATACCTTCGTGGGATTATATCAGCGTGTGGAACGGCTGCTTGGCAGTGCATATTAAGTACAATACGCGAATTTCCTTTGGGAAAAATCCAATTCAGACTACTCTTGACAATGTCCCCTCACTTTTTACTAGCAATAATAATTAAATATTCTCATTTCCCACACACATACATACATTAATAGTATATTTGGTAAACATTTTTCAAAAGCCACACATTCATGTTTTTGATTTCATCAAATACTAAATACTTGGGAAGCAAATTTGAATTATCTTTTGAAACTAAATGCATAATTATTTTGGGAACATTATTCAGAGAATAACTTGAAAGATTTATTCAAAATAACAGTGAGATTTAAATATGATACATGAAATTAAATAACAAAACAAATAATAAGAATACATAATTATTTTGTTTATCAAGTTTACAATAGAAAATGGAAATATTGTTGGAATAGTTGATTAGTCTAATTTAATAATGACTCTGAAGGCAAGATATGATTGCTTCACATTTGATTGTTAAAATTAGCAACTTCACTTATTTGATTAATAATGAAGGAATCATTCAAATAGAAGAATTCTGTAGCAAACCTATACTCTTCATTGCTTTCTATGCTATTTGGATCATCAAGAGTGCAAACATTTTAATACTCAGGATAGTCAGCCACTCTCATGAACTTTTCCTTCAAATGGATTCTCATTTCAAACTATCGATTAACTTCATTCTAATATCCTCTATGGAGATTTTTACCCTTGATGACTGTGCTCATTCCAAAGGAGTTGGAAAATTCAGAATAAGCCAAGGCTGTTTTACTTAGCTATTTCGTATCCTTATCCTATTCTGGAATAAGTCCAAATAGGAAATGCGTATCCTTTGTTTGAACATTCTTTTGTATCATCACTCTAATGACATACTTCTTATCAGGGTTGAGTTTGAAATCACAATAAGCTACCTTATGCGCTTGTTGTCCGATGGAAGTCATACAAATATGATTCGACCCATATGACAAGTCTATTTGAGAAGGAATCTAATTTTGAGCAGGGATGAAATTAACTGTTTTCATAAGTTATTTCTCAAAATTAATGTTTGCCAATGAAAAGATAGGATAATCACTCAGAAGCACTTTCAAGGCTTTTCTTTCATCTTCTGATGAAATCTTATCTTCGAGGAGTTCGAATACATTCTAAGAGGGATCATCTTGTCTAAAATCTACTTAATCGAAGGCTAATTATTATTATTATTATTATTATTCGAACACGTTTCCAAGCATTGTTTGATTAACCTCAAAGATATTGTTTTCTTAGTTAGAAGAAATAAGAGACTAGACTTAAGATCCAGCGCAAGTTGACTTGCTTTTAATTGACAAGAAAGAAGAATTTTAGATGCTAGATTTTGCAACGATATCATTAGTATTTTCAATAATTTTATGCGAAAGAAGGATAATTTTGTTCATTTATTCTGAATTCAATGCTTAAAATGTGTTTCTCTTATCTGTATCAAAGGGACAGTCACCCAATTCAATATCTTTCAGCGATCCTGAGAAACTCCTAATGATTGTCTCTATTTACTATTCAAAATCTTTAGAGCAAAAGTTAGCTTTTGATTTTATCAAGTCTGTTATCAACTTGGCGTTAGTTTTGCCTTTTTCTATTTCACTTTCTTCGTCGGTTCCAGAGCGAGATTCACCAACAATCTCTTAGAACTACTCCTCATTCACTCCAGAAAAAAAATCTACATTTTTTATCATCCTCAGTATTGATTATTTCAGCTTATTTGGAATTTCAAACGATAATTTAGACGACAATAATTTATGTTCTGCCATAACTTATTCTATTTTCTGAGAGTTTTCCTGTTTTTCATTCATTTTGTCAGTTAATATTTTCTAAAGATAACCGCACAAATCATCTTTTGAGCTGGTATTCAAAAATGTTTTCTAGATTTCAGCCTTAGAAGCCATTTTATTGTAGGTTTCTTTTATTCTTTCCTTTGAAGAGACTAACTAGATTATTTGACATTTCGCATTTTTATTGACTACATTAAGTGCATTAGTTATCTCGTCAGTGAATTCTTTAGTGAATGTTTCAATTTTTTAAATTTATTATTCAACGGACTAACTCTCTTCGCAGATGTCGATTAACTCATCCCAAAGTTCATTGCTGGTGAAAGGAGGGAAGAATGTCAATAGTGTTTCATCATTAGCATTCATTATTTCACTCACTTTGATCATTTCATTTGCTGGAATACGTTTCTTCTTAGCGCAGCAGAAACACATTAATGGAGATTCATTCAGCCGAGTAAAATTAACGAAGTCAAGACTCTCAGATTGATGTAAATGGCACTTCTCTTTTAGAAGGGATTCGTTTTGATGGTTGTTTGAGATAATAGTTTCCATTATAAAGGCGGTTTGATCTATTTGCTTTGCTGGGTGTTTAGCTTATGTTAATTGATTAATTGGTAAAATATTCTAAGATTGGCAAACCAGATTAGCCTCAAAACTTCTCTTTCTTCTCCTTCTCCTTCTTCTTACTTTTAATAACTAATAGCGTATTTCTTTTAAAAGAAAAATCTACATCAATATTAGCTTTAACAAATGAAATAGCATCTTATTTCTCTCAAAAGCAAAAAGGTTTTTAATAATAAAAATCAAAAAAGAAAAATCCTTTTTTTCTTAAGAAGGTTTCAGAAACAATAGATAAAACCTTGGGTTGATTTAGAATTAAGTGTTTGTTTGGCATGGAATTAATTTAAATCCTTTGGAGCAATTTTAATACTTTTTTAGAATAAAAAGATAAATTAATTGAAAAAGAGAGATAATTGGCATTTGAAAAATAAAAATATAAGGATTTATTAATCAAAAGCAGCGGATTTTTAATTTCAATTGGATTAAAGGACACACCTAAATGCACTTGAATCGATAGAAAAAGAAGTCATTTAGAAAAGAAATTAATTATTTTATCAGCAGCAATCGCAGTAATTAAAGCCGATCTATTCTAAATTCAAAGTAAGAAACTAAATTGAGGTTGAAAGAAAATCCAAAATTCAAATAATTGTCTATTATTTCCTAAAGGATCTTTGATTTTCTTCTGTATTATTCATTTAATTATTTCGTTGGTTTGATGATATTTATTAAACAAAACACTCTTCACATATTCTTAGCTTCAGGTATGCTTGCGGTTAGTGGTTTAAACGAAGATTTCCTTAGATTTGCATAGGTTTCATTCAAAACTGTATATGTTTTTTTGTATTGATAAGATGATTGTAAAAGTAATGCTGAGAGGAATATTATAGCTGGATAAAGAAGATATGGCAGAGAGATTATTGATATGATTTAGCTTAATGTTCCTTATTCGTAAATATAATAGAATTCAGCTTTGAAGAGAGAACTACTTGAAGATTATGTATTTTTAAGATAAAATCCAACTACGCAATTGAAAACAGCAGACAAAAGTAAAGAAGCTAGTCCAAATACACTAGTTTAGGAATTGAATTAATTAAAATCTAAGTAAGACACGTGGCGACGGACTAGTTTCTGCTCGAAGGAGAAGTGAAAAGTTAAAATAGCATTCACAGCAAGTCCAAGAATAAAAGTGCAAGGAGAAATTAGCGCACCGTTCAGAATCAGGAAATTGAACGAAAATATAAATATGCATTTACGCATATGTCTAAACGATGTTTTAGCTATTCCTCCTTACGAATCTGAATCATTTCCCCTGATTACAGCGAATTTGCCTTCATCATCTTGAAAAGTTTTTCTTTTAATCCCCAATCGTTGGTTCTACGTGAAATCTGCGCTGAGTCTAGGAAAATTATTTTCTAATCCAGTTTAAGTAGCAGGTATTTCTTCAATAACTGCTCCACCATTGAAAATGTTGTTTTGTGCAAGCTCCACCGCTGATGGTTAGTTTCCTTGTTTGAATTATTTTTCTGTATCTTCATCTAAGTTTTACACTTTGGAAGTAACATTTGGGAATATTTTAGAGACTGAAGCAGCTTTTGATCTTGTAGAAAGGAAAGTAAAAATAGCTTCCAGACAGTAGAAGCATATTTCTGAAAGAGCAAGAGCGTAATTTGGAAATGAAATGTGAGCTGAATCATTCATGGAATAGGTGACAAAGCTAATGTTGAATATGTCCGAGAAATAACCAAGTATTTTGATTTAGTAGATTGCAAGGATAAACATCTAGTTGAAATAAAGAACGTAAAACTCAGTTCGTTCATAGAAAGTAAAAGCAACTAACTCGAAGAATGAAAAGAAGACTCTAACGGCTAGACTGTTTAAAAGCAAGAGAACTGAGATTATTATGGCTATTATGAATCTACCTGCGAAGGGGGATGAATTTAAGGACAGAACCGAAAGCAACTTAGAATCATCGAGGAAATAATAAAGAATAACTAAGTTAGAGATAGAAAGCAAGATTTATCCAATAATGATAGACATGATCTAATTAATAAGCTTATCTGTATCATTGTCATCGATGTTCTCTAGAATCTAATCTATAAGTTTGCTCTTTTCTGCCATCACAAAGGCTTACGAAGTTGGAATATTCCATTTCAATTCTGCAAATACCAGTTTAAAGCTTTGTCTCTCCATTTTATCCAGAGAAAAATCCTTAATTTACATTGCTAACCTAAACACGCCAAGACAGAAAAGGATCAAAAAACAGTGACCAGCAAGGTGAGTGCTTTCCTCGAAACTACCAAAGATCGCATCGAACAAGCTACTACCTTCTTGAAAGTTGTAAATTATTGGATAGAGGAAGATCAGGAGACCAATAAGAGTCAAGTTCAGGAAGAGTAAAAAGAACAGATGAGTAGAGTTCGAGATACAAGAGTAAGAACTAGGCCTTGTTGTCTAGATTACCTGTAATTTAACGATGCACGCAATTACTTTAATCAGCAATTCACCCATAAACTAAGCCGATCTCTTGACTAAGTTTGTCTAACTATTCTGGAACTCAATGAGTTTATTAATATCGGAGCTCCTCCTCATGTAATCTCTCTTTTCATACTTTTCAAGTTGTTCTTTTCTGAAGCTACCAAGCGAGTTTCGTTTTTATCCTTAAGCTAGTTTTCCAGCATTTGCTGGGAGCAGAATAGAAGATCTACCTCTTGTGTTTATCAGGGGTGCATTCATCAATAAATTCATGATACTATTGTCTTTATCGAGTAGTTTCTCAGTATCTCTTGTGTCTCCACTCTTCTTCCCATACGAATTGGAGTTATCTGCTGTGTTTGGGGGAATACTTGTATCCATCATAGTTGGTTAATTCTTAGGAATATCTATAGAAACGTCAAAGGTCTTTTTTCTTCCTTATGTTGGTCTAGCCTGCTAATCAGTATTCAGTTTGTTTCTAACTTTAAGAATCGATTTTCCTGGTTGAGCAGTCCTTGAATGCTTCGGAGTTGTCGTATCTTTCGGATGCTTATTGCTATCATTGATTATGGAGCCTTTGACAAAGTATGAATATTCATCATCTTCTGCGAATTTCAGCACCGATCGTTTGGTTTCTCCTTTGAAAGCTGAAGATTTAGTAATCACAGCTAGTAATTGAGATTTATTCATTTAGTTTGCACCTCCATTATTTGTCTATTCTGCTGCTTTGATTAAGTCACTGCCACTTCCATTATATTTTTCATCAACAGTAATGAGATTTTCAGCTATGGCAGCACCAATTTCTTGTAAAAATGGTTCGTTAGATTAGTGTCTTGAGTTTATTTTCTTAAAATTCGATTAGTTCAGAATATTCATGTTGCTATTCTTCGTAGGAGTCTATATAAAAGTCACAGGAGAAGCAGGAGGTCTCTAAACGAATTCTTCATAATTAGATTGAAAGCTTCCATTATCTTATTAGACTTTCAAATTTGTTCTTACAGCTAATTGACTTGGTAGCTTTCTAACTGATCGAACCTATTACTAGCTATTTGCAGTTGGTGGATCATAATTATTTACTTCAGTAATGTTAGACATTAATAACTTTCCTTCATTTCGAGCTTCTGTTTGGGTGTTTGGAAAGTTAGAAATGTTAATAGCAGTAAGCTCACGAGAGCTGGTAAGTTCTCTATCTCTTCTTATGGGAACATTATTCCCTACAGGCTATTCAAGCATGCCCTTTTCTCGTCAAATTCACTGAAAATAACCTTACTTATTTTGTATTCTTCTTATCAAAATTTATCTTTAAGTGCTTTTTTGTTTGTTTTAGCAGCGAAAAAAGATTAAAGCAACAAATTCACGCATTAAAAGTTCATTAATCTTGCTGTATTTCAACCGTAGTTGTCTTTTTCAATCAAAGCTGTCTGTCTTATCATAAAAAGAAGCGTTTATTATCAAATTAAACTAAAAATAATAAAGTAATAATCTATCTTTGCGCTTAGATCAAGATAAAATTAATTATCAATCTTCTTTTGTAGAGAAAAAACTTTCAAGCAAAGCAACAATTTTACTGCAGTAAAGATTGCCTAGAGAATTATTTGTAGCTGTCTTGTTTATTTATGTTTAGTCTAAAAAATCAAAACAAAAAAGATTATTAATACAAATTAATCACTTGTTTCAGCTTAACATTAAGTATCAAAACCAATTTCGAAGGAATAAATGATAATATATTTTCCATCTATTGTTGGTTAGTAAAACTTAAAATAGTCCGAACTTTAATAACTAAATTGTGAATATCTCATTGCTTTTATTAGTCCAAAGAAGAAAAACCAAAGAAAGCTTATTGTGCGATTTTGCAGTTGATTCATATTAAAGCAGCTTCTTACCTTCATTTTCTCATAAAGCCTTGCTTTTGTCTTTGATTAAAAATGTAATTAAATATAACAAAGAGGCCAAAAATTTGATTGATTTATTTCTGAAGTGCCGAATAAATCTCCGAAAATAGGAAAAAGTGGTAAAAAATTTAATTATCTTGATCAACTTTATGCTTTTACGAATGTTATTATGAAATCGTAATTATTCTTGATGTCCGCAATACAATTCACACATTCCCTCCTGTATTTGACAATATTAGACATCTAAGGATATTATTATTATTATTATTATGGTCTAGTTTTAGATGGAAAGACCACTCAGAATCTTTTGTTCTTTGAGATAAATGAATAAAATAATAGAATATTTTTCAGCAATGTTTAGTTGAAATCGATTGCTTTTGACATTGTTTATTGAGCTAACTTATTTTACTGGCTGTTAGTTTCTCTTAAGTTATTAGTACTATTTTACTGGTTGTTAGTTTTTCTTAAATTATTAGTACTTTGATTTAATCTTGTATTGGATAATAAGGAAACAATTAGGAATTATTCAATTGTCCTAATAAATAAGCTAATTTCATAAGTTGTAATTTTTACACCCTTTTTAATTCAGCTACACTTTTTAATAGAAGTTATTGTGAAAACAAATCAATATCATTCAATAATCAAAGCAAACCTATTCAAAATCAACCATGAAAATAAAGAAATAAAAATATTTTAAAAAAATATTTGCTCAAACAAGAATACTTTGAAATCTGTTAATTTTGGGAATAACTGACTATCTACATAACTAAATATTTGTTGATATTTATCCTATTTTGTATTTACCTATTGAAGCAAAGCTGAAGTCAAGTCTATCTTGCTGGAAGGGAAACAGAACATTTCGAAGTTAATACAATAATTTAGCAGTTTTGTATGGTTAGTTATCAAATTTGAATTTGTATTTTTCATAAGGAAATAAGATTTTTGTTCAGAAAGGAATTCAGTGTAATTAAAAAAGCATTATTATCCTAGTTGTTTTAATGTTTTCTAAGAATAAACGTTTTAGCACAGCTTAAGTCATAACTAAAGCTTCTTAACCTAGACGTAATAGTGCATCTCCCTTTTATTTAAAATCTCCTTTAAGTGATCTCAAGCAAAATCAATGTCTAAAGGAGGGAAATCTAAGAGAATAGAAATATCAATCTTTAAACAATCAGTAAAGTGATCAACATTTGGATAGAATACGGTCAAGAAGTCCGTCGTTACAATCAAGAAGAAAAAGGATACAAGTTAATACTTCAACCTCTTACTAGAAATCGAGTGCTCAAGAAGTATCTGTAACTCTTCCTAACAATCCTAAAATTGCAGCGTTGTTTTTGGAAGATAATTAATCTGTTAGAAGGGTTGTATCATTCGCAGACGATAAAGAAAACGATTATTTTGAGAGAAATGAATTCATTAAGAGAAGTACAGTTCAAGATATAGGTGTTCAATAAGTTTGTAAATAAGCATAAGGAAGTGTTATGAGTGAAGAAACTGAAAATAGTATTGTAAATGATGATGATAAGCGAAACGATTTAATGTTTATGTGGAAGAACAATCATGAAAATAATAATGAACTGAATTTAAGTCAAAAGCTAGAACTACAATCAGCTTAGAAATGCGAAGAAAATAGCACCAAAAAAGGATATTCATTCGAGAAGTAGTCACTCAAGAAATACAACGAATTGAGAAATATTTAAAAAGAAAAGAAACTTGATGATATACAATCTTCTCTAAGATTGCAGTAAAATAATACATCCTTATTGGATATTACAGATGGCTAGTCTTGTTAGAATTAACTCAAGAACAATCAAGAAACTGAATGTCTAGATAGCATCAATAGTAATAAGAATGAATAAGCAATAAGCTTGGAATAGATGATTAGTCCGAATAAAGTAGATAATAATCAATTACACTAAGGAGAAGAGGGATATATAACAAATATTTAACAAGAGCCTACACGCGTCTGTAGGCTAAGTAGTTCGTCAGCGAAAGTGGCTCGAAGGAGATGGTTTGAAAATAACACCAACACCAACAATGATTTGACACCTTCAAAAGGAATGAAGGAAGAAGAGCAGAAGATATTAATATTTGATAGCAGCAAAAAATCAAGTGAACCAATGCATAAATCTTATGAATCAGTGATAGAAGAGCTTGAAAGGATGAAGCAATACTATTCTTCTAAAGACAGGTGGCAATAGGAGTATTTGAACAACATGCTCAAGCAGAATCTTCAACTTTAGCATGATTGTCTTTAAGCTCAGTAACAAAACTATTTGCATTTCGTTGTTTGTTTTTATTATTGTTTTGTACGTTAAAGGTAGCATAATATTGCCATCGAAACACAACTGAACTCTTCCAGGTATTCTGAATCTGTTATTCTCATTTTCTTATCGATTTATCAGGCAATAGAATAAATCACTCAGTATTGCTATTCAGAAGCTACAATAATAGGCAATGTAAATAATCGATTTCAAAGATTCAAACATAATTGTACAACACCTTTCTTTCTTTTAATCTTTTCCCTTTATAGAGAGCATGAACAACTACTAAAGTGTCAACATGAGTAGATAATTCGTTACAAAGGAAATCTACGCATCTATTGTCGAATCAAACCACTTCTTTTTGGTCAAGACAGTGTCAGAAGTGCTCTGCAAATAAACGAACATCACAAGCACGTCTTAGACATCGTTGGAGACGAAAATAATAAATTTTTCTTTGATCATGTTTTCGATGGATAAGCCCGATAACAAGACATATTCGAGGAAACATCACCATTTATACAATGTGCTCTCAACGGTGATTAAGTTTGTCTGATTGCATACGGCTAAACTGGAAGTGGCAAAACATATACAATGGAAGGAGATTTAGAAGCATCGAAACATGCATTATCAGAAGAAACTGGAATTCTACCAAGAACGGCATTCTTCTTATTTCAAGAAAAACAGAAAGCTCAGGTGAAAAAAGAAGATTATGAAATTATGCTGGGATTGATTGGTTTTTATATTACTAGACCCATAAAGACTTGCAATTCTCCGTGGGAGTCATTGAGATTTATTGTGAAGAATTAAGAGATTTACTTCAAACTGATGAGAGAATCCAGCAAAAGTTATCTATTGTTTAGCAAGCGGGGAGAACTAAGGTACTATGCTAATAGTTTTAGAGAGTTAACAGCGCTGAAGAGCTGCTAAGAGTGCTGAAAAAAGCAGCAATAAACAGAGCAACAGATTCAACAACTTAGAATGCTGTTTCATCAAGATCGCACTGTATTTATCAAATAAAAATATTCGAAAATGACTAAGAAAAGGGATGCATAAGCATTGTTGATCTCGCTGGATCAGAGAGCTTCGAAGCAACATCAAATAAACGAGAAGTAACACTAATTTTATAATTGTTTTAAGATTGATTGCATGAAATATTTAGAAATAAATTTTTTATTGTTTAGTCGGCATTCATCAATAAGAGTTTGACTACACTGAAGAGAATCATAACTTTACTGGGTGATAAAAACTCATCTCCCAATCTAAGTCGAATCCCATATCGAGAGAGCAAGTTAACGAGACTTTTATAAGATAGTTTAGGTGGTAATTCTAAAACGCTTGTATTTGTGATGGTTTGTCCATTAGAAACAAATCTCATGCAAACAAAGGAGAGTTTGAAATTCAGTTCCAAAGCTTCACTTTGAAATATAAAGTAAACGGACTAAAATCGTTGAAAACCATATGATTTATGTATGTGCATTTTATGTAAAAGTCTTCGATTTGTTCTTTTCTCATAAAATAATTAAAAAAATGTTCAGTTTCTCTCGAAAGAATTTGATATTTTCTCAAATTAACCATCAAAAAGGAGAATGCACAAAAATTATATTTATCTTAACATTCGCGATATTATCTACATAAAGGTAATTAGAATGGTTCATTCTTCTTAAGAAACTCGCTTGGAGTATATCTTCCACGCAAGGTTTTAAGAAGAAGACGATGAGAGTTGGTTTGTAGTTGTAGGGTTTTCATTTTTTTCAACAATCGTTTTAGCTGGTTACTCCGATGCTGAAAGCGCTTAAGAATAAATGATTCTCTTTATGTTAAGCACTCCCGAATTCTTTCTGTTCTACTGAAGCTATTCTAATAAAGGTTGCTTAGATAGAGGTATATCTTCAACTAAGAGCTATGCCAGAATTGAATCATATTCTTTTGGAGAATTGTTATTTTAAAAGGTTTGCTCTTTAGATTATTAAGAATTCACATTATCATTTGCCAATCCAGTATGGATGGCAGTCTAATTACTGTTATTATTAAGGTGAGTTTTTATGTCCGGACGAGATAAACTCAAAGGGTGTGCAATACTAGAATCAAGCGAGTTAGAATTCATAAGATCTTTCTTCTTTTGCTGTGTCTTTTTGTAATAGAGTTGCATAGCTAAATCGATATTTTCACATTCTCTCTGTCTAGCCTACGCATGCTTATATTACTTACTGTTGCTGATTAAATTCGTTTGGGAGTTTGTTGTTGTCCCTGCAGATTATGACTTAGAGAGTTCTTTTTATGAAGAAGCGTTCCTCATATCTGGTTAAGACTGCCTTCTTATTTCTTAAGCATGGCTTTTCTGATTATTCACATCAACTGATCCTCTCTTCATGTGCGATCCAACAGTAGGATGTACGTATGTTTTCACACTCTCATCGCTTCTTAACTTCTGCGCACTTGTATTCCCTCTATTCGAAGCTGTATGATCGAAGCTACTAATAACCTAATTAGCATGTGAAAGTTTCCTTTTTAGTGGACTTCTGTTTTGAGAAGAAGAACAGTGAGAACTTGTTTATAAGTAGTTATTCTTCTTAATTGTAGAGCAAACCGATGCAGCTGAACCTACCTTATTAAAAAAACATGAAGAACTTTTATTATCCACTGAGTCATCTGGCTTTAAATTAACTCCAACCGAAGACACCGATGAAGATACCGTGCAATCTGGTCTCACCCTAGGTCGCAATAAAGAACTAATTGAAGAAGACAAGTACTTTGAAATACTTTTCTAGTCTTTCTAGTCTCCTTTCAAGACCTAAGACAGCGGTTGAGATTACTTCGAAGTAGGATATATTTGTTTCTTCAAGACTGCAGCTGGTTTTTAGAAATATTCACTGTATTCCGTTGGAGTTGATGTTTAAGGTAAACTCTAAATCGGTGAAGAATATGCTGTGAGGCCATGCTTAATCCAAGCTGAATAGTTTTTGGAATGGTCTTAGTGGAGAGGTCTAATTGTGTTTGAATGTATTGCAGATGAGATTATCTCTCCTGAATCGCTTTTTCTAAACATATCTGTATTTCTCTGAATTGTATTATGATTTTCTTCTGTCTTAAGCTTTAAGACATTCGGCCCAGTGAAGTTTAAATCATGTTTCTTAATTGAATTCTTGTCATTTATGGGTGGCTTAGCACCTTTGTTGAGAGTGTAATTATCATTATGAAGAGTATTATTTTATTAATGATTATGTTGTTATTATTCTTCGTGCGTAGCAACTTTATTGTGAGATGGATGCTACTTATGAGAAGTTTAATTCATTAAGAATAACCTCTAGTTAGCTTGCTTTGAATCCTAAGCTTATTTATCATTTTCACTGTTTTTAAATTCATAAGATAATTACTTTTAAACTCTGTTATTGCTATTATTCAAGTTCGAGAGGATATTATTCTGCCCATTCTATCTTGTATTATGTGAATTCTCTGATGCTTTCGTTTATCCTTAAACAGTTTAGTACGATTCAAGTGTCTAATGTTATTCATCAGATTTTGCCTAATTCTAACTAGTCTTGAGATAAACTGAGCTTTGAATACTCATTTGAGAAAATATATTTTCAGAACATTTTTCTAAATTGATCAAAGATTTTAAAATAGAATCCTAACCAAGCAACTTGCTTTAACTCGATCGAAGAGACACTTATGACTATCTCTCTTAGCTATTATTATTGCAAGGATATGTCTCTTTAACAAAATGATCTTTCTTCTTCATTGACTAATCAGTATATAATTTGATTTCTTCCTCTACTTCTTCAAGAAATTCCATGTTATTTTACCTATCTATACTCGAAGCAATACTTAAATAACTGTTATGCACTCTAGACCTATCATCATCTGGAGGCAAGCTATTCAAGCTGTCAACGATTATTTAAGGTGGCTAAATAGCTATTCTGTTCATATGATGCTAATCAAGATTAAAAATTGATAATAATAGTTTCCCATTTGATTGTAATATTTCTTAGTGTTGATATTTATCTTAATTTGGATTGTTAGCTGCATTGTTTTTAGTTTATTTTTGTTAAACTCTAGGACTGAAGAATGTATTGAGTACAACAGATTCAGAAGAATTCTGTTGCTTTTCAAGAGATAAACTTTTCTAAAAGACTAAAGTTGGTTTAATACTGTTATCACCTATTGCAGGAGGTTGCTAATAAGAAGGAATTGGATGTTCCTATTGATCATCACCATCTAGCTCATTTATCTTGACTTTAAGTATTTTCTTGTAGTCCTCCAGTGATTTTCTGGACTGCATCGTGCACACTACAGTTGGATCAACTTATTCTAATGTTTTATTCCTGATTGCTTACATGTATCGCATTTTTACAGGCGAAAGTGGGCCATAATAATTGCTGCCATCAATTGGTTTGTGATCATTTCCTGATAATTATTATTCTTCAGTTGAAACTAAATTGATCGCTCTAAGTTAAAATCAGAAATATTCAGTTAAGAATAGCAGTAGTAGTAATAATCCAAACAAAATGTTTAAAAAGAATAAAGAATTAATTACTCATTTACTTTTGGAGAAGCAATAAGTGAAAAAGCTGGCACTTGGATTTAGCCGTCCTGTTTAAAAGGTGATAATTCATCAACAGAAGGATCCAGATAATTATCATAATTATGAGTAAGAGATGGCTCAGTTTTTGCTGCTCTGCTTCCAATAAGAGGCTTTTTTATTATCTAAACAGGAAGAGGACTTATCTTAGAAATCGGAGTTATGCTAGCAAGGTCTTATTCTATTTCTACAAGCCTATTTTTAAGAAGAATCTACTTTTTAACAATCTAGTTCATTAAAGTTGTGTAGATCATAGCATCAGGTAGTATTTTTCCATAGAATTCTTCATTATTAATGAATAATAGCTTCGCCGATGGTGAAATACATTTGGAAGTGTACAACGGAGAAGAAGATGAATCTGTAAACTATTCCTCATTGAGAACATCATTTGTGCTCAGCACTATCAAGGGAATCTCCTCTTGATTGAAAGATTGAAAAAGCTAGTCAAAATTAAATTACTCCAGAATATTATTTGATTTTGCAATTCTCAAATAGCATCCCCTCCACCCCGAACAAAAACTAGTTCATTGCCTTTGTTAATTTACCTGTATATTCCCACTGAGAACAATTAGAATCCCATCCGCTTAGATTTCATTTTACCTTAGCAGCACACTGCCAAACCTCACTTCAATGAGAAAGGAAGATGAAAAGAAAGCGGTAATATCTTTTCTAGGCCAATTTGCAAAGATAATACATTCGTCGATTGCAGAGAAATATGTATGTAAAAATACATCTTCGAAAATATTCGCAAACACAAGCCGAAAAGAGTTTTTATGAATGCAAGCAAGGTAAGCAACGTTAGCACCATTTTAAGCGGTGGCACTTCGTTTCTTCCCATTAATAATAGCTAATTCTCCAAAGAAAAGTCCTTTTTCTACAACTTTCGTTATCGAGAAAGCAGAATTAGATTCTTTATTGATAATACTAACAGCACCCTCAAGCACCAAGAAAAATGCATCGCCTTCATCTCCTAAAGTATTATGTAAAAAAACACACAGCCATAACAAAAAGGAAATGTCAGCGAATTACAAATGAAATAATTAAGCTTCTGTGAGTGGTGATGGTACAAAATAGCAGGAAAATAAGAAAATAATGAATCCACTAGTATAATAAATTTGTGTCTATTAACCTTTTTTAAAGATGACATGGTGAGATGGAACTTTGAGGATTGTCATGTTTTAGCAAAACAAACGTTGAATTCGGGTGTTTCCATAGCGCTTATTGATCTAGTTGAAGAAAATAAGAATAGCTGTGAAATCCATAAGTCTCTTGAGATCGTTTTCTTCTTTCGGTTATTTGTTTGCCGCGAGGTAGATAGCCTAGTTTTAAAATAAACAACTTTAGGGTGAGATTAGATAAAATGAATGCAAAAAAGGAACTACTGCTGCATCATTTTGAGCTTGCTTCATCGGTTTAAGGCTTAATGAGTGAGTTAGAGCTTATGGAACTATTAATAAATAGTCGAATATTTCAAGATAATTTGTTAAATTTCTTAACAAATATTGAAAAAAGTTCAATTATTAATCTGGTTAAGCGTTGAATTAGTTATGTGTGTAGAGAATCTAATCTTATCTGATTAATCATATCTATGTTCTTTTTATTAAGGTAAATTAT